>Ga0214543_1000358_pt1 | contig 73751 bp, 39 predicted proteins | sample CNSS2metaG_FD_160094 | JGI IMG/M metagenome (GOLD analysis project Ga0214543, IMG submission 160094) | Root nodule microbial communities from cowpea collected in UCLA plant growth center, Los Angeles, California, USA - CNSS2 | ecosystem: Host-associated > Plants > Roots > Nodule | place: USA... | reverse complement strand
TTTTACTTCACTTTCTCTATTTAGAAAATTTTATTAAACTTGTAAAAAATTTAGGTATGAAGTCAAGAATTCTACACTGAGTAAAAGTGATTTATGAAGTTACTTTAGCTTATAGAAGACCAAACTAGGAAGAGTTAGAAATGGAGTTTGCATTTACTTTCCTTTTTGTGTTGTGTTTTTGTAAGTGAAAAGTGTAGTAAGAGATGATTTTGATAATTTGAACGAGTGTCATGTTTTTGTTTGGTCATCATAATAAATGGACGCGCGTCACACGCATATGGAAACGTCATAAAAAGCGCGTTTTGACATGTATTTGAGATGAGGTAAAGATCACGTTTTGTTTTATCATCATATTATTATAAACGATAATTCGATCTGATTTACGTATCTGTATTTGATATGCACTTGCATTTGGTATTTTATAATATTTTATAAAAGTATTTGTTAATGAACTCTCTAATATATAAAGCAAAAATACTTTTATGGTAATAAAAATTTATAATTTTTTATATTAATAATTTTAATAAATATGATTTTAAGTTAAATTCATACCATAACAAACATATTCATCATTTTTCTAAAAATTATTATATACTTTTTAATATACATGTATCACGTATCGTATTTTATTACTTTTTAAAATTAATGTATCGACATATTAAATATGTGTTATATCTAATACACATATCTTATTCATGTAATATAGATCATCATCTACTTTTTATTCCATTTTTTCCAATCTACCAGACTTTTTAATACCACGTTTTGTGTTGGAGTTATCCACATACATTTTAACATTTTTTTTTATTTCTGAAATTTCTTAAAATAAATTTTATCTTAACACCGATAATTTTATCTTATGATATATTTTTTTAAATAAATAATTTTGATATAAATATAATATATCTCTTGTATGAAAAAATAGTTCTTCGAACACTTTTATTTTATTTGTTTCTTTTAAGAACTTTTGGATACTTTAAAGTATAAGGAAATTAGATAAAGGGATATTAGTTGTATCTCACATTCCAAGTTTGGTGAGAGAAATGGATTTTAATGTTATTTTGGGTCGGTGGATTTTGCATGCGTTGTATTGTATGTGACTTTATATATATAATAAACAATTATAACAAACTATACAATAATCATATTGCAATATAACTAAAAATAACACATCACACATAATACATGTGTTTCACATTTGGACTCGATAAAAATAACTTTATATTAAGAGTATAAGGAGGGTTAGAAGTGTCACATTAGATAAAATTAAAAAAAATTATAGTACATAAGAAAAAATTCATTACACATTGTCGTGTCTCTCCTCAAACATTACACATAATACATTTTTGAAACTCTTCATTTAGGTTTTTGTTTTTACGTGTGCATAAATAAAAAATTTAATGCTTTGCGTGTGTGTGTGTTTTTTTACCTTTTTTATTAATTAATCTCTTTAATGTTATATTTTGTAAGTAATTTTGCATTAGACCAATATAAAGTAAATTTAAATTAATCACCCAAAATTGAAATAGTGTATCCAAAATAATTTAAAATTAAAATGTTTAGACTAATTCAATGAGTTAAATGATGTGTGCTTAAATTGTTTATGTATGTTTGATTTAGCTTATTTATTTTTACATATAATTGTATTATTTGATATTATATATATATATATATATATATATATATTTATTTATTTATTTATTGTAAATAAATGTTTTAGGAGTAAAATTTAGGATCAGAAAGGATATAAAGATAAATATTAATTTTAAAATGAAATAAACTGAAAAGAGATATTTTAGGAAAAACCACAAGCTTATTGTAGATGGTTTCATGCCGGTGTAAACTTTTTTAGAGGAAATTTTAAATAATAGGTTAAATGTGTCTTTTATCTTTCAATTTTTTTTAAATTATAATTAGTTTCGTTTTTAAATTTTATTTCAATTTAATTTCCAAACTTTGAAAATATGTATATTTAATTTTTTTAATCAAATTTTGTTAAGTTTATATGACGTTTTAAATATGGTTGATAATTTTTCGGTTGACATCAAAACAGAAATATAAAAAATAATTCATATATTATTGTAAAATATATTAAAAATATCAAATAAATTTAACAAAAATTAGTTAATATTTCGGAAAAAATATTTAATTTTTTACTGGAATAATTAACGAGAATAATATATATATATATATATATATATATATATATATATATATATATATATATATATATATATATATATATGAAAAGAATTAAATTATTATTAAAAGTAAAACAATTTCATAGGATATAATTGAGGTGAAAACTTCAATGATTACCTATGTATGAAACACTGATAGAGTGAGTATGATGTGACTTAAGGAAAACAACTCTACTTCACAAAGTTGAACCTATAAACACTTTCTTTATCACATAAGTCAGAGCATGAATTGAGGTGCATATTATGTGTTTAAAGCATAGTAATAAATAAGCCTCCCTCAGTTGGAAATGTGAATTGAAGTGCTTATGTCCAACACATTGACCCACCAAAATGATCTTCAACAATATCTTTGCTTCCCATGTCATATCATTAATAAAAAAAAAAACTGAAAGAATACAGAGAAAATTGTGCGAATTTTTATTCTAATTTTTTTTTTACCATATACATGATATTGATATTTTGTGATTCAAAATATTTTTCTCACGAATGTGAACAAATGTGATTCGTGAAGACCTAGGAAGACAATGGTGTGTTGCGACAACACAGACAGATGTAGTGCATGCATGTGACTGATGGCAACAATCAAACCTTTTTGTCCACAAATTTGAAGGTAGACGAAATTCTAGTGAGTGAGCTTATGATACATAATCAAATTCAATAATACCTTCCCCAGCAGACACAATTTAGTTTCCATTGAGTGATGCAGAAGTAACCAATCCTCTCCCCTTTTTGTACCATAAAAAACATTACACTCTTCTAATACAACTAAAGTAAGGTTGTCTAACTTTGTGTAAGATTTGTTATTCTTTTAATATGGGTGGGTCTTTAATGAAGGCTTCACACTACCAATAAAATTTGAGTTCAATCTATATAAGAGATTGACAACACTTTATACCTAGATTTGTTAATACTGATGAATCTTTAGAGAATGGTTTACCAGAAACACAATACCAATGAAACTTAAAATCAATTTGTGTAAGAAATTGACATAACTTCCAATTTAAAACCTTAAACTAATAAGTTTACGGATTTTCATTATTATACAATGTTCAACTTTCTCATTTCTTCCACGTGGGATTTAAACTTATTTGAATTCCCAACAATCATCTTTGAGCATAAATATTCTCAACCACGAATACTCCTTTCGTACTGTTGTTTATCTTAACCAAACATGTTTACTTGAACCTTTTGTAAGGAAGACTTTTGATACATGGACATCTGATACTATTCATAGATCTTTCATAAAAAGAATTCGTTGAACAAACACAACACCAATGAAACATGAGTTTAACCCACATAAGAGATTAACTTCACTTTTAACTCCCAAAACTTTAAGACAATAAATTTATGAGTCTTTATACTTGTATAATACTCCAACATTTTTATTTTTAACCAATATAAAAAATTAACTTGAATTTCAAACAATATAACCGATATTTTAAAGTATACAAGATAAATTAAAAAACCGAGCTTCAATTTCTGGTTTTGGAATAGAGTTTCGTATTAGATCTTTGTCTTATTTATAAACATAAATTTAGTCTTATTTCGTTTTTTTTTGTATCTTACAAAAAACACCCCTCTTGCTAAAATTTCTTTTACAGTCAATTAATCATAATTCTTCTGAATTGATTGAAGTTATATCCTAACACGCCTAACTTAGAGAATGAATTTGATTGGATGGTTCTTATTTTATTGTGAAAATGAGATGGTTGCTTTTGATAATGGCAAAAGGATGGAAAATGATATCCAAAATGAGGAATGCACCAAAAAGCAATATAGAGAATGAGAAATCTTAGTTTGTCAAAAACTCAAAGAAAGAGACAAATTGGGAGATTTGAGTGTGTCTTCAAACTACTACCAAATAAGCCTCCCTCAGTTGCCCAAGATTCAAAGAAGATACATTTTTCTTCAACACACTAAAACTATATATTATTATTATTATTATTCAAATGGGAAACGCAAGTGAGTATATTTGGTGGGTACCTTCAATATTAATATAAAGCTTTTCACATCATTTCCATATCCTCAACCATGAAATAAAGTGACCAACACAAGTGTAAATTGGAGAATATTATATCTATTACATATCATTCAAGTTGCCTCTACTGTTGGAAGTCCTACATCAACTAGAGATAAGGTCAATTCATAGTATATAAGTGAGATGCAAATTTTACATTACAAACCAGTTTTGTAAGGTTGAGTTAGGTTTAAAGATCACTTCTAACATGGTATCAGAGCCAAATTAGAGTCTATCCTAGCGAACTTTCTTGGACATTCTGTTCCACCCGATATCAGGCCGCTAACGGACCATCCACTAATTTTTGTCATACGCACGAGATGGATATACCTCGGCATTAAATATAAAATTTAGAAGGTGAAGTTGTTGTTAAAGCTTAGTACACTATATTATACACATATTATTTTTATTAATTTAAATAAGACATTATAATGTTAAATCAGAATTGTATTCTACAAAACATAATGTTGTTTATATATTCTTTTAAATTAAGTGGTATTGTTTCAACACATAATGTTATGTTGTTTTTAATCTTAATTTATACAAATAATCATAATATGTTAATAAAGTTGAAAACTAATTATTTTAAATTTATTTCTGAAATAGATTTATCGTCACATATATATATATATATATATATATATATATATATATATATGTATTATTCAATCTTATTGTTAACTATATAATATTTATATCGTTTTCGTATTATGTCACTGTCAATTCATTACTATTTTTAGAAGTTCTTTATAACACATCATCGTCAATAATATATATTGGGTGGAATCTTGCAATAACTCTGGATCAAATTAAACTAAAAGATAGTAAAAATGAATTTTTCAAGTTTTGAAATATTATTTTTATTAGTTATGATATTTATTATCCCACACATATGCACGATATTGTATCTGATATCTTGTAGTCTTTCATTCATAATGAATCGAGGAAAGTTTATTCAAAATAAATAATTATTAAATTTTATTAATTTTATGTAACTAGTATTTTTCTTTTCTTAACAAAAAAAAGGCACATTTATAATTTTTGGATAGGAAATAAAAGACATTGGTGAACTATAATCATTATTTGATTCTGTAATTAATGAAGATTTGAAAATAATATAAAACAATAAATATAATCTTTATTATATTAATTATCTTTAACTACAAAACTCTATTTGGTTCATGTTTACTATTTACTGTGAAAATACTAGTGCAATTTATTTATTATACAAAAAAAAAGCATAAATTTATTATACAATGTTAAAAACAGGTTTTAAGCCTAATTCAATCCCAAAAAACTAGCTTATAAGGTGAGGATTGCATCCATTTATATATTATGAATTGACTTTATCTTTAATCAATGTGAAATTTCCAACATTAAGATAATTTGTTTGGTTAAGAATTGAACTTTAAACTTAATTCAATCCTACAAAATTGACTTACTGTTTAGTTTATGTGATTAGGGTGAGTACCATTTATTTATTAAAAAATGAAAGTATAAATTTTTTAAGAGTTTATTAGGAAATACTACTACCTCCAACAAAAAACTTTAAGATATTCTATCTGGTTAAGTAGAGGATTTTAAGTCTACCTCAACCCCACAATATACTATACATCTCGAAAGTGAAAGTGTGAAATTAGACATTACGACATTAATGCATTTCTTACTCATATTAAGATATATACATCTTGGACGTGAGACTAATGAATAGAATAATACATCCAATAATAATATATATAACTCAAACTCACAAAATCGACTTACAAAATGAGATTTACATCCACTTCATCTCTAGTTGATGTAGAATCTCTAACATTTTTACTGTATATAATATATCGATGACAAATATTTATTTTAATTAATTTCAATCCCAATACTAAAATCATAATATTACAATTTATTCAACTAAGAAAAACTATTTTTCAACAAGTGACTCAATCACAAATTGTCATGAACTTTTCTTTCATTATTCTCGACTCTTTTTTCTTTTAATTCAACTAATCTCATTTCAATTCTCTTTTTCCTCAAATTCATGTCTTCGTCTTCCTCGTATCCACCTCCGAATCCAAATAATTCTGTCCCCATCCCCTGCATTGTGCGTAAATTGAAAGTGGGAATTGACACACGTGATATGTTAGTGGAATTGTGTGGACCAGATAGAAAACATTTGTCAACTTTCTTTTATTCAACCATTCCTATTTGTTTGTGAAGATCAATCCAAAAAATAAAATAGAACACGAAATTCACAAACTTTTTCCCCTGACAACAGTACAAAATGAAGATGGAAAATAAAATTGATATCCATTGCACGATCCAAATATGGAATGGTGACATGGAAACTAAGATTAATTTTGCAGAAAAAACGGTTCTTTTATGATGAAAAAGTCAATTTTAAAGATAAATATGTATGTGTGTTGTTGTATGTTCTTCATTGCAGAGTAATTTTTATCCCAAAAATTTGTTCAAAGCTTCAAATTGATGCCCTATGTGACTTCTTGACTCTTGGCAGCACCTAAAGGTCAAAGTTGAATACAAGTTTACTTCAAATTCTGACTCTTCACCACTAACCACTACATGCTGCAAATGGAATACCAGGATACAAATTTAAGGCTTGAATTATCACTAATTGTAGTTCAAAATATTGTAAAAGACCTCGTACTTGATAAAAATAGCTTGAAAAAATGTATAATTTTCTCCATCTTTTGACCTTCCAATACTTTAAATCACCTTCAAAATCCATAAAACCTAGTTTTATGACCCACGCCAAAATCCTTCCATTGGTAGCTAAAAAGCTTAAGATAGAAACTAAGATCCATCACTTGTTGAAGTCTTATATAATTCAGAGATAAAGTTCATTTAGAATATATATGTATAATCCTATAAGTTGTTTTTATAGAGTTGAATTAGGTTTAAAATTCACTTCTTAACATGGTATTAAAATCATGGATTAGAGTCTCTTTAACTAAATTTGTTATTTGTTAGGTTCATTGTTCCATTTAGCAGTTATCGGATCACTTATTAATACTAGATTTAACGCTTGAGATGTATATGAAGGTCTAATTAGCGAAATTTGTTATTTATTGGGTTTATAGTTATTTCTACTATTAGACCATCCAGTGATGTCTAATTCTAAGTTTGATATGTATATATCTCAGCATGAGAGTATGCGTTGGAAGTCTCATATATATACTAGAAGCATGAGAGTATGACCATGAAGACAAGCGTTACATTACACTACAGGCATAACATTTTTTGTAAAAAATTAAAACACCCCATAATTACTTTTCTATATTTATTTTATTTTTATTGATATATATATAATGAGAGCAAATTTTGGTTTTTCAAAACCTTAGTCCAAATTCACATTGATTTAACCAAGAATTTTATTCTTGAAAGTTTAATTTTTTTTAATATCGTGTTGCAACCTTTAAAGTTATAGTAATGAATTTTCCTAGACATATATGTGAACCTAAGAGTCAACATCATCTATGCTAACTAAACTGATTATAATATATTATTTGCTTAATTTCTTGATTGTTGAGTACGGTTTTATCGTCTACAATAAGAATTACAGAGCCTCTCTAGATAAAAGAATTGGGCTAAACTACGAAACCCAACGAGCCCTTTTTTTTTTTCTTAGCATGGTTTGTTTCTTAGCCAGCAAACTGGTGTGGGTTCGTTCTTGACCAAACCCTCTCTTTCATGAATAAAACAAAAAACATAACGACGTATATATATGTCTTGTCTTTTTTGTTTTTTTATTCAATTCTAATTCTTCCTTTTTGCTTGCAAACGTCACTTAGTGACATGGTTAGGGTCGTGTTTGTCTCATGTTTTAGGATTCACTGGATAAGCCATGCCCCACTCAAAATTACTTAACGGATATCATTATTTTATTTCATTTTATTTTCCACATAGAAGCTACTCACTTACAGCAAAGATTTTTCCTTTAAAATCCAGTAATTAAGAATTGTGAGTGCACATCATGATGCCCACTACGCAAAAAAGAAATAACCATATCATAATTAGCATTAAAAATTGGATTTTAATTGCCCTTTTGACAAAAATTTCTCAAGCCTTCATATTTTCTACTTTGGATGGGAATAACACCTCATTCACCACTGATTTTCAACTAAGTTCTTCTTCCAAACACAGAAAAAAGATTATCAAAATGGGGCAAAAAGTGAACCATTCCCCCCACCTTTATAATTATAATATTTTTGACTAAATTATACTATTTCCATATATATAAATAAAATAAAGCAAAACACAGAAAGTTTGAAACATTTTGATAGATAATGATATTTTATTATAATAATTGCCTTTTCCCAGCTTATTTTGTTCTGAAGTCAGAGAGCATGATCACTTGGAAAATATAGAAAGAAGAAAGTGGCACTCGTTGTTAAAGAGGGAAAGGAAGTAATTAAATATTAATTAAGGGTAGAAATTTAAAAGCTAAAATGATTAGGAGTGTATTTCTTTTACATGAAGAGATAAGGGCACGTTTTTTTTTTCATTTTTATGTAAAAGAAACTATAAAAGGCATGCATTGTTGAAAATATATATATATATATATATATATATATATATATATATATATACATATACTCACAATTGATTTCAAATCAATCTTCATAAATTTATAAATTTATAACTTAGGCAAATCATTCTTGTTCTGAAATATAATAAATAATATATTATAGAATATTGAAAATTGAAATTGTGATTAATTTTAGAAATTGATGGGTGATTCATTAACAGTATAATAACAGATGAAATATAATGTCCAACTATTCTGATATCATGTTAAAAGTGAATTTTAAACCTAATTCAACTCACAAAATTAATTTATAAAGTAAAATTTGCATGTCACTTTTGTATATTAATCTTTTAACATTCTTACCCAGCTCTAGGAAGCAAGAAATGTAGATGGAAAAGAAGGTTTGAAAATCACGATATCAAGGGAACAACTCTATTGTTTCATCTCAACCACTTTTATAACTAATTTTGATGTTTTTAAATGAACATTAATTTATGAAGTCTGCCATATAAGTTTTTAAAGTTAATATTTTTAACTTAGGAATAATTTTTTTTTTCATATTTGTTGAAAAAAAAATGATGTCGAAGTTGGTGTAAACATGATTTAGAAATTGATTCCTTTTTCCCAAGTTTGACCCATAACATAACCCACTACTTTATTCCTTTCTACGCTAATATGAGTGATCCGTACCAGAAATTAAACCTTGCATGTATAGTTTTCTTCATTTCAATGGCCACTTTTGACCCCGTTACAGTGCAATGCACCCGCCCAACTCCGTTTACTTAATTAATTACGCAAATTACAATTATTTTTCTCATGATCAAATTAATGAGAAACTCTTCATTTTTTATACATCCTACTTACTTTTTGACTACAATGAAACACTTTTATTTCAATATTCTTCCACTTCATTCAAACTCGACCAAGGTGTACTTAGTAATTGTTTTTTCTTGAATTATATGTTTGGTCATTTGGGCTTTCAGATTCAGTATGATCCATTTATTCTTTCTACACTTCTTCTTTTTGACATACCCTTGTCTCAGTAAAATTTATTCTTATATATATATATAAGACATGCAATGTTGGACGACACGTATATATATAATATATTCTTGGAATCTTTTACATAACATGAACGGAAAATTTAACATGCATGCATCTACGTGAACTTATTTGTGGATACAATATTAGAGTGAAAACAAATTAAAATAGGAAGTGAAAATGAAACACTAATGACAGAACAGAGTCTGCAATTATTTTTCAAGGCTTATTGGCTTCAACATTCTCGAAACCACCAATAACACCACCAATTCCACCAATGGCACCTACACCAGCTCCAACACCACCAATTCCAATTCCTTTGTAAATGCCTCCACCAATTCCACCCACTATACCACCACCAACTCCACCACCTCCAACTCCTCCGACTCCACCAATTCCGGCACCTAGACCACTACCACCTCCTCCGTCTCCTCCAAATCCGCTACCTAAACCGCTACCACCTCCGCCATATCCTCCTCCCAAACCACCACTTCCTCCACCCAAACCACCACCGGAGCCTCCATCTATGCAAGACTCCGGCTTCTTCACCTCTTCCTTTGAAGTTTTCTCCAAGTTTCTTGCATTAACGTAGTGGGACATTCCCAGCACCAAACATAACCCTAAAACAATAACCGAAACGAACTTCCTCTGCATCACCATCTTATGATGTTTTATACTGAGAAAAAGTAACAGTGTACACAGCTGACTGAGTGGACGATGTAGGTATGCATGGATTTATATAGTTGTGGCTTGCATGTGAATGAATGTGAAAGAGGAATAGAATTTAATGTGCAGTTGGAGGGTTAGGAAAATGTTGTTTATTGCAACCTCACAAGTTACCCTCCCTCAAAGTAATAGCCCAGCTCTACCACATGCCAGTGACGTGAAGTTACATTCGCATTCATCATTGCCCACTCATCCCCAGACTTATATTTTGTCTTCATATGTTCGATCTCGCACATCAGATAAGGTTAATTTACAATATATAAGTAAGTACAATCCTCATCTTATAAGCCGGTTTTGTGGAGTTGAGTTAAACTTAAAATCCACTTCTAATATGGTATTAAGTTAGAACTTATCCTAATAATTTTTCTTATAACATTCTGTTTTACCCGAGATTAGGTCGCTAACGGACCATCCACTTATTTCTTGTTACACGCGTTATATTACTAACTTATTATACACTTCATCACATTTTTTTTTCTTTTCGAAATTTGTGCAAATTTTGTAAAATTAAAGTAAGTTGAAATTCTCTTTGTCTTCAATTTATACAATATCACTATGAATTAGTGCGACATAAGACATACGAAGATAATTTGAGTTAAGGCTAATAAATTATAACTTAGGACCATGAAATATATTTTCTCCAATTATTCAACATATTGCACATTCAGACTTAAACTTTAGATTAAAAAAAAAAGTTGAGCAGAGAATGAGAAGAAAGTTGTTGATGGTGGTTATGCAGTCATAAATTGTGCAGTGAAGTAGCTATACACAAAGCGGTTATCACTTGATTTGCATGAGATACAGCAGAATATACAGTGACCTCAACATTGTGTAACACTGTTGCAGTATATTCCAATTATTTTGTCGGTATGGTGGAACACTAGCATCTAATGTTTCTTGGTGGTAGATGGTGATGGGGTAATGAACATGGACCATGTGGATTCATTCTCAGATATTATGACTATATAATTTACTATGAAACATTATTAATCTCTTTTAATGTAGTCTGTTTTTTCCGATAACAAAGATTGTCTTAATTTGTTATATTATATCTATAGATATAGAAAGACAAAGTTAAAAGAATGGTTTTTTTTGTATTTTCTGAGTCTATTTAAATTTATAAAAATGGGTTTGTTGAATTTATTTTTTTTTGTAAAATAGGATCAAGTCGTTAAGATAAAGTACAACATTATAACTGAAATTGTTTTTTACCCTACCGTTTTTTTTTTTCAAAAAATGAAGTCGTCATGTACGAGGATGACTTCACTTTTAATAGAAATCGGTCTTCCACAGTACGATTTCACTTTTTGAAAAAAGAAAAAAAAATTGACAGAGTGAATAACGACTTCACCTGTAATGTCGTCTTTCAACTGATGACTTGATCCTAATTTTGCAAAAACAGACTCATTTTTATAAATTTGAGTTTAAATAGACCCAGAATAAAAAAAAACTAAAAGAAGCTGTAAATGTAAACTGGACCAGTCTGCATTCTCTACTTGAACAATTATGCTATGCTGTGTTGGCTTCAGTGTGGCGTGTCTCTATGGTGGAGCAAAACTTCAACTACAAAATGACACAAAATCTGGATACATTCACGTAGACACGGTTATTATACCTACTGTGTGGACATGATGTTAAAAACATTACTGTCACATAGTTCTGGTCTGACAAAAAAAATCGATCTTTTACATAGCAAGTTCAGAATTTGTAGTATGTGGTAGTTTATGCTTAGTACTTTATCATTACTCTTTGTTTCTAGTTCTGGTCATGTTTTTTCTTTATAGTGGGTAGGTGGTGTTTGGTTTGAATGCATTTCGAGAAAATAAAAAAATATCTGGAATATGTCATTTCAGATAGTAAGAATAAATTAATAAAATTTAGTTATTAAAAAAATTATTTTTTCTTTAAATATCTTAAAACAAGTGACTTGTAGATAGATGTGGCTTTATTTTTCACTGTGTGAGTTGTTTACATAGAAAAATCTCTCTTTTCTCAATGGCTTTGGTAGAACAATGAATGAGTTGGACCATTGATAATTACTCCAGCCATGATTGTAGGTAGGAAAAAAAAAAGGTTTGATTTTGATTTCGTATTTTATTTGATTTCTTATTCTTAAACCAACCACTGTTTCACTGAATGACCAATTTATCATAACTGTGCTATATGTCACAAAAAGCACTTTAAATCGTAATGGAAGACCAAGAGAGAAACTCTAACTGAAAGAAACAAAACCTGAAAATGTGAACCTCAACTCCATTTCAAACTAAATAATGGAGAAGAAGAAGAAGAAGTGATATTTGATTAGCTAAAGTGTCATTAGTGCTGCATTTTTCATTCTTTGTTTGATGAAGGGATTGAAGAAATTGTAATCACAAATGGTTGACACTTTCTCATTTATATGTCACTAAATTGACAAAAGAAATTATTGTGAAGAATAGTGTATGTGTATACTCTTGATTTAAGAAAAAAAAAACATATTACAAATTTATTTTATAATAAAACTAAAAATAGAAGTTAGATTAAAATATCTGTCTTTTAAGAAATAAATGTATATTAAGCATGAAAACATACTAAGGACTTCTCAATTATCTGCAATATATCAAAATACGAGAAAATGAAAACGTACGAAAAGGTGAGAAACCAAATTAAATCCATTTAAAAAATAAGAAGGTAAATGATATATATAAAAAACTCAAGAAATGAAACCAAGAATAATATATAAAAAACTCATAAAATCTTCAATCATAATGATAATAAATCTTAAAAATGTAAACGAACGAAACTATGTCGTATTTTTTATTAAATCCTCGAGAGGTTGAGAAACAACTTTTTTCAAAAAAAAATTTAGATAATACTTTTTGGAATGTGTGAAAATTCTGAAAATCTAAAAGTGTCTTTCAAAAGTGTAAAAGATATAAATATTTTGGAGGAAAAAAAATGAAGGTATATTAGTAAAAGTAGGAGGTATAAGTATCAATCATCTTTAAATGGGTGTGTGAAGAGATGAGAAAATTTTTGGTATTTTAAAAAATAATGTTCTGAAAAAGAAGAAAAAAAAAATGATAAAAGAAGCTCATCTAAAAAAAAAAACACTACCTTATCAATGAGGCCGATTAAATTTCTGACCCATACCCAAAGGCCACTATTTTCAGCCCAAACACTATTCCTTCGCAAACACAAAATAAGGAAAGAGAAAAAGTGTCTGAAGATCGAAACATTCCCAAATTTGACACCACACAAAAACCCTAACCCAATTTCACCCTTCCCCAATTAAATTCTCCTATCATTCCTTAATTCTCTCACTTAAAATCGCGGTTTTTCTTCGTGCAATCTGTGCGATCCCAATAATCACACACTCCCATGGACGACATGGAAGACGACGCAAGGTACCCTCCCAAGTCATTCTCCCTCAACCGTCAGAACCCCTCCCACCGACACAAACACCCCGCACGCGCCGCTCCTTACCACCGCCCAATGCCCACGCGCTACGACCAGCCCATGGTCGACGACGACGATGACGACGATGAAAACGAACCCGAAGATTTCAACGACGACAACGACGAAGGCGAAAACGGGTACGACGAAAACGACGTCGTAGGGTATCCCCGGATCCCGAAGAAGCGCAAGGTGGTAGTCGCGCCAGGCTCCTACGAATTCGCGCCACGTTTCAAAGTGTCGTACGGTTCGCGTGGTTCGGGCTCTTCCGGTGAAGAGTGGAGCGAGCACGAGACTTTCGTGCTGCTGGAGGTGTGGGGGGACAAGTTCCTCCAGCTCGGGAGGAACAGTTTAAGGTCCGAGGAATGGCACGAGGTTGCCGAAAAGGTTTCGGAGGAATTGAAGACAGAGAGAAGCGTGACGCAGTGTAGGAGCGTGCTGGACAAGCTGAAGAGAAAGTACAAGAAGGAGAAAACGAAAATGGATGAAATGGGGATGGGCTCTTGCAAATGGCCCTACTTCAAGAAGATGGACATGTTGATGGCATCCTCTGCAAGGCAAGAGTATGGGCTTGCGTGTGGGGTGGATTCTGGGGAGTACGTGTTTATGAACACTAGGGTTTACTTGAACAGGTCCAATGGATTTGATGAGATGAGGGATAGTCCAGGGGAGTCTGAGAGTGATGATGATGAGGAAGAAGAGGAGTTTGGTGGTGGCGGTGCTGCTGCTGCTGAGGATGAGGAGGATGAAACATCGTTCCGTGTGTTGGCGGATTCGATTCAGAAGTTTGGGAAGATTTATGAGAAGATTGAGAACAGCAAGAGGCAGCAGATGATGGAGTTGGAGAAGATGAGGCTGGATTTTAACAGGGAGTTGGAGCTGCAGAAGAAGCAGATTCTCGAGAGGGCGCAGGCTGAGATTGCCAAAATTCAGGAAGGTGATGAGGAGGATACCGACACTTCCACGGAGAATCTCAGTGAATGATGTAGGTAGGTGGGTGGGTTGGTTGGTTGGTTAACGATTAAGGGTGTGTTTGGAATGTTTGAAGAACTTATTTATAGTTTATCAGGAATTATGATATAATATTTATGCGAGTGTTTGAGTAAGCTAATGAAGATAGCACATGATTTTCTCTGTAAATGTTTTAACATTTCAGGTTATTTCACTAAGCTCTCGGGATAGGCTACAGCTTATATGAAAATAGTTTAACCTTGTCAATACTTCAATTATAGAAACAACCTACACATAAACAGTAGCATGATAAGTACATAATTAAGCTGCTTACCTGGACTTACCCCTGAGTATATTTTTCTTGTATAGCTAATTCTTTTAGTACACAATATTTAATTTTGTAATGTGATGGATATGTATGTTTGGGGACATAAGGTGTGCTGCTATAGTATAATTGTTGTGGTATAAATGTAGTGGTATAAATGTAGCAATAGGCTTTTTAGTTGGGTTTGGTGGTTATTAATTATTTATACTCTTAATAGTATAAACATAAAATAGCTATCTATTACACACATTTGTGCAGATATTTGATTTCCTTTATGTTCTTGAATGTGATGACCAAATTTGTTTGCTATGGAATGAAAATATTAAACAACATTTTGAATTTTTCCTATAAGTTCAAGAATGTACTTCTGGATTAAGATGTTATACTTATAGGAACATAACTATTGTCAAATTAAGTTCCTAAGATGTTCAACAAATGCTTATGTCTAACAAAAACACCGGTTGTGAATAATACATGGAGTTTAGTTTCAGATAGGAATATTCCATGATTAAAGGTTTATATTGGTTTCCCTTTATATTAATTGATTTGGATTTTTGGAGGCAACCCTGAACATGATTTTGTCGTCCTCTCAATTTTGTCAATGATTTCCTTTTCAATACAGCAAACGGTATCTGGTGATTGGTAATCAATGGAATTAGCATTTTTTTTTTCAATGTATTGACACTGTTATCGGAGTGAACTTGGGAAAGAAAGCTCACTCTTTTAACTTTTTGAATAGTTCATGTACCAGTGGACGTCGTATAAGAATCATTAGCTTGATTTGGTGAGACTGTTCCTTCCTATTACCTGAGTCCTCATATGATAACATAAACTTAGTAATGACTTGCTTGCTATGAAGTAGTTAGGGATTTCATATAAGTCAGATTAGAGTCTGTTTCACCATGCCATAAAATGAAGAAAAACTTGTGTTAATGTTTGTTAGAGAGAAAAACAGGGACTAAAATATAACAGCAGCACATCTGTCCTCAAGAAGGTAAAATGCTGACATTAGTCCCTAGAAATCTCAAATGTTGTCCACACTTATCCTTTGCAACGTATAGTGTGTCCCTTGCATAAGGACAATTCAGACCATATTTTGAAATTTTTGGAGAATAATGTGACATTTTCGGGCTAAAGGATGACATAGTCAGGAGGTATTCTCAATTTAACATTACATTTGTTTTGACGAATAGCAGAAGGAGGTGTGATTGGTGCTGTTGTTTAATCAGAATATATGTTGGAATGCTGTGATTGCTCAATATCCATACTTTAGGATGCCAGCAAACTTCATTATAACGTTGGACAGTGTAAGTTAGTTACATTGAAATCTAGTTTTGGGGTAGTTTGCTTTGCATTATTGATTCATTATCCATAAGAGGTGTGCGTGTGCTTTCATATTCTGTCAGTTTGGATTTGTAACTCTATGTTTACACGTTTGATTGTTTATTTTGAATAATGCAGGGTATCTGATTATTCCAAAATATTTGAAAATGATATTGCAATGTTTATTATTTTTTCTGTTTTAGTAGATAATCCTGGAAAGGGTGGTGATATCTGATAGATTGCACCAGTTTTGGAGGGAACATCGTCTACAGGCTGATAAAGAGATGCACCCAGTAAGGTTTTTGACCTTTGTGTTCCCTGATAATGGAGAAGTTGATTAGAAAGGGTAATATTTTTGTATGGGTAATTAACAATAATTTTGGTGCACCATTAAATAATTTGTAGCACATTTCTGTAACTTATCTGTCCTTGAATGGAAATTAAATGTTAATAGTAAACTTAACACCTCCACGGAATTGAGAATCTTGATGCCACTCTTTGTAATGTTTTGTTATGGCACTTGAGCTGAAGAACAACTCTTGCATAATGTGTCTATTTTACACAACCGATCAAAAAACATAAATCAGCTTTAAAATAATGTTAGCAAGAGTTTGTTGTCCTTTGTTATTTCAATGTAAGAGTTTTTGTTCGCTGTCTCTTTTGTTATTTCAATGTATACAAGAGCCTCTCACTGGTAATATAACCTGCAAAGGCTCTGCTAATTCTCATTTTCTATATAACATTTTTGTATAACAATTCAAGAATTGGTTTGAATATTCTGTGATGTAGAAACGTTGGTTTTTTTTTTTTTTTTTTTTTTTTTTTTTTTGCCTTTATATTTTTAAGAATAGTGGATTTGGCCCTTGGTCAAGCGTTTATACCATCAATGCTAGATTTTTTTTACCACATTTTAGAAATACGAATATTACAACCATTATTTTTATAGTATAGAATCAAACTAACTTTTGACCCAAGCTTGGAAGAGTTTTTCTAAACCGTATTTTACCCGAATAAGAATTAGATTCTTTTCTCGCATCATTATTGAACTGAAATATGAAAGAGGGAGAAGCCATTATCACCATTGAACAATGGAATATCTTGTGTACTATATTCATGGACCGGATGGTCCAATTTTTTTTTTCCGCATATTTGTTAAAATAGGAATTGCAGAGTTAGACTTTTCTGAAAATTGAAACAGCAAACAGTTTGTTGAAAAATAGTAAAATTAGTGAAAAATTCGATAAAATTTGTTAGCAATGTAAAAGTTCTTTTATATTTTTATTTAATTGTTATATATGGAAGGTTATTGATTTTTTGATAACTCCCATAAAAGTCATAGTTAAGGTGACTTTTATATGGTGAGTAAAAATTTTTATATGATAATGCATCAAAATTAACGTCTTTCACCATGAATAATTTTAGTATATAAATATCTTATATGTTATATTATTTTCTATGTTGGTTCATCCTTAGAAACCTTTATTATTTTATAATGTTAAAATACAGTTTATTATTTCTCAATTTCAGTTAATCACAATTGAATTAGTAGTTAAATATTTTCTCTATTCTTGTAAAATAAACAAATCTAGACCTATTCATTTTATGGAAATTAAATTTATATTAAACTTCAACTATTTAATTGTCCGTTTGACGATCAGTTTGATTTTAAACATATAATTTGAGTTCAAATTTTCATTCATTGCAGTAAATTAGAATTTATTGGACCAAGATTTGTTAAAATAAGATTTTAAACTATCAATGACGAATTAAATCGATGTTAATTTTGAAGGAATAAACTGATATCCGTTTTTATATTTAAAAATAAATTCACCTCAAAATTCTTTAAATAGATGAAAACATTGCAGAAATTTAAAAGGGTGGTGAGTCAACAAACATTGAAATTGCTTTGACATTGCCATGAAGAATCAAGAAACAAAAGTTTCTTTCTTTTTTTTTTCTTGCTGTACTCTACTAAATATTAAAAATATAATCATGTTGGTATATTAATTTTTTTTAATATATTTTAAAATATTAAAGTCATTTCCAATAGTGTATTTTAAAAACACAAAGAGTATTCTACAAACACACCAAATAAAAAGTATGGTATAACATGAGATCGAAACCAAATCTTGAAAAAAAAAGTAATGCATTCACGGTTTACATTTTCCAAGATATAAAGTAGTGTGATGTTGCAATGAAATTAGAACATCTTCAAGGATATATGATAAAGAACTATTATGCACTAAGGTTAAGGGTATATGATACTACTGTTTTACATCCGCTGAACACAAGTTGAAGAACAGAGAAAGTGTGCTACAAAAACCAGTGAATGGTGTTAAAAATGACACAGAAAACAGGGTAAAAAGAAAAAAAAAAATAGTCTACAATGGAAACAATTCATCCTTGAGAGGAGGACATATCCATTGTATCTGAATATACGTAATCTCCCACATATCATCATCTTCTCTTGGCTCCAAAATTCCCTCTTCCTTCATCTGAGTTATGATCTTTCTCAACAAATTTGGGATTATATCACTCAAAGTTGATTGACCATACTGTCCCAAATCAGCTTTCATGCATGTGTCCATTCTTCTCAATATGCCTAACCAGAATGTTCTAAATGCTGGAGACTCTGTTATTTGTTTCAATGATTGCAAGTACATATCAGATAAATGCTCCATTGCAAGCTTAAGGGTACCTTCCATGCTCCTTGTTTCTCTTTCTGCATTTTCCCTCCTTGAATACTCCAACATCTTCTCGTGAAGCTCATCAACCATGGCAAAAATCACAAGGTTGAAGTAGTTGATGCAGTTTGATGAGATGAAAAGAAGATCCTCAGCTAGATTGAAACTCTTTTGCAAAGAATAAACTGCATGGTTTCTTATCTCTTCCTGTCTTGACAAACTTGTCCTTCTGAATGCTTCTCCGAGTTTCACAAACAGGTTCATGTTGTAGTTTCCGGAAGAAGGACCTCTCAAATTCTCGTCAATGGAGGAACCGCTGTTGTAGCTTCCCGGATTGCTTCCCGGATCCGAGTATTGGCCTCTGTGCCATTGAATCAAAAGGGTTACTGAATCAGCCAACAAATCCAGAATCTTTTTCTTTTTGTCAATTGGACTGTTCTTGGCTAAGAAACAACCGAAGGCACAATCTATGCAATATGCGTAGTTTGCTCTTGAAATGTAGGTGCAATCAGAGAACAATGCTATGAGAGCCTCAATTCCAACATCATATGTATCAGGATGTCTCCATGCAACTGATAACAGATTCAGCACTGATTTCCATCCGATTTGTGTCTGCACATTTGCAGGGTATTCAATGAGTACTCTGCTAATTGTTTGTGCTATTACATCGTGACATGTGTCGAGGATTTCTTTGTCAAGCTTCCACATTAAGGTTATGGACTTGAATATAAGTTCCTCAACTAGTTTGTCCTCTCTTAGCGCAGAAAAGAGCTTGAGACAGATCTTGAGAAGTACTAGCATAGCTTTTTCTGCAAAGGGGATTGGAGAGAACATGGGAAATTGAGCAACTGATAGAAGATAATCATGGAAGCTTGGCCAGAAAACTTGGAATCTGTGTACATTGGATACTGATATTGCACCGATCAAATCCCAGCAGAACTCAACTGTTTCCTCTTCCTCCACTGGGGTGCTAAATTTTTGGCCTTTTCCAGCTGCTGCAAAGATCAAAGATCTTCCAAGGCTTTGTAAGCATTCTTTGGGGATGTTTGAACAGTTGCTGAAGATGCTACCGATTTTGCACAGTTTGATCATTTTGGTGTTCTGTTCAAATTCACTACCAAGGGTCAAACCATCGTCCATGCCATCTGATGAAAGATTGGAAAAACGAGTGATCATGCTAGCAATTCTCTGGTACCCAACTTTATGACCATCTGTTGGAGACATGGCTCCTGATTCAGGTGTTGTTGGTGCATCCACATCAAAATCGATCACAGGTTGGGGTAATAGTTTAAGCCTTTTGAGTTTTAACAAGCAATCTACTATGTTCTTCCAACCCCCTTGAATTGAGTCTCTGAAGTAGTTTGCTACGGTGAAAACAGCAACTGTTGCCATTCTTGGCTTTATATCATGACTAAACGAGAACATGGTTTCTTCAATAGAAGCATAAGGGTTTAGTAGTGTTGTGAATTTGCAGAAGGAGGTTATGAGTTCGTCAAGGGTATCCTCTAGTCCATACTGACAAATCCTTGCAACTGAGAATAACCCTTCAATGCACTCATGGAGTAACTCCTCTTCCTCAGCATGCTCGAAGAACGATGAAAGAGCAGCCACTGAAGGACCAGCAATGCAGGCAAACATGTCTCTGCATACTCTGCGGTCATAGCCACATGGTGTGAAAGGTTGCATCACTTTGGATCGGTTTATGAGCTGAATCCACCTACTTGGACTCATGTCTAGTGAAACTGTGGTTTGAGAAAGGGAAAATGCACAAGTGGAAATGGATTGAAAAAGCTCAGAAAGGTACTCCCTAGGCAGATCCTGGCCTGCATTGATTGCTCTATTGTTCTTGATGAATTCCTCTTCTGTCATCTTCTTCTTCACTTGGGGGTTGTGCTGATCAGTGTTGAGCATGATGAGAGAGTAGCACAAGATGAGAACAGTGTCCTTGCTTGCAAACATGTCTGAGGATTGATGATCATAGAATCTCTCAGCAAATGCCTCAAGTATGCGTTGAATCTTTTGTGACTCTCCTGGCAGCAGAAAACTTTCTAGATAAAATCTAAGAGCAGTGTCAAGACTCATTCCTTGGAAATAGAAAGTGTCAGTGAATTCTTTGAGAACTTTGAGGTAGAATGGATCAGGGTCTCCGAGAAATTCCCCTATTGTTTTCTTGTCTATGCCTGGAGTGTAACGAAAGAAGTTACCATGAGCCTTTGGATCAGGAGGATCAGAGATTAACTTGGCATGTTTCAAGTATTCAAGACCCTTTTTGTTATCTCTGTTGAAATGGTTTGCAGCAATTAACAGTTTCTTTTTCTGAAGTCTTCTGAGCCTTACATGTTCAACCCAAGCTTCCAAGTCATCTTCTTTATCCATCTCCTCCCAAAAGGGTCTATACTCAGGCAATTGAATTGAGTATGCACCTAAAGAACCTGATGAACCATCTTTGTCAATGTTATCTGCAATGTTGTGGATCATGATCAATAGTCCTTCAAAGGCTTGAATGTGCAAACTTGTGACATGGCCATTCAGTGCAAATGAGTGCTTGCAGAGTAACCTCCCAATCTCCTCAAACACATTCCGACAACATGGATCACAATCAAAGTTTGCATACGCTTCAACGATGAATGTTGGCTGTCTGCAGAAGTTTATTATTCCTTCAATTGCTACTTCTTGAAGCGCAATTGTGCTCCCAAAACTTGCAACTCTGAACAGCACGTATGAAAAGAATGCTTCCAGTTGGAACCGGATAGACCTACAAAAACAAAAAACAAAGGTAAATGACAAAATGTTGAATCATAGACTGTCATATATGATGAAATTATTGACTCTTGTAGTAGTTACTTTATAGTTCATACTCAAAATCCTTTTTAATTGGATGACAGTGTTAAAATCTTTACACTGTTTGTTTACGTTAAATAAATTATGAATTCTTTATCTTCTTTAACAAGTGCAGAGGTTAAGAGTAGAAATTATTATATGCTTCAGAATCACTGTAACATGTAACATGTAACCGAACTTTATTAACTCTTTCTTCATAAACGAAAACAGAACATTATAAACATGTGATGTACACAAACCATGTAATATGACTCTCTGTAATACTTTTATCAGTAAATGATTTTAGCAATATCAGTAGTTTAAATGCTTTTCGACAAAATCTTGGTATATATGTTTTCTTGACCAGTGCAACTAATGCACTAGATGGACAAATTGATGATAAACAAATGGGTTTTCTAAGCTATAAAGCAATTTTGGTTTTTGTCCCTATCTCAAACTTTGATCTTGTTAGGTTCCTATACTTAAGAAATGCATGGATGAAGTTCTCCTCCTCCAAATTGTTAATTGTTTTCTAACATGACAAATGACAAATCACGTTGGATCCGGACCAGAAGGTATCCTCCTGTTAATGTCTTAAAAGGTCAGTGTGATTCACCATTTGCCATGCTAAAACACAATTTACACATCTAACTGCATCCATGCATTTCTTAAATGTAGAAATTTAACGACATCAAAGTTTGAAATAGGAACAAAAACCAAAACATAGTTAATCCTAAATAAAATGAATCTCTCTTAAGGCTTGTTAGTTCCTTCCTTGAAGTATCTCTGACCTGCGGAGAAAGTGAAAGGCATTTAACACAGTGCTGCAAATCATGGAGAGCACAAAGGAGCTAGACCATATCCCATAGTAGATCAAATGGTGAAACAAGTCATCTTGGATCATCCTCAAGAGCTTTGGGTGCTTTCCTATCTCCTCCCCACTAAGTTCTACCGCCGAGTTTATCAAAACCAAAGCAAAAATCTGAACATCTTCATCAGCAGTGTGAGTAGTAGACCCATCTGCCTCAACTATGGAGACAACATTCAACAAAGAGCACAAGAAGTGAAATATGTCAATGGCACAACGAATACCGTAGCCAGATTCCAAACCACCACCCTCATCACCATCCTCCATGTCAGATTCTGAGTCCCCTTCTCTATCCTTGGCTTCAATCTCTGGTAACCTTTTAAACACAGCCTGGATAAGCTCATGCATGGTGTACCTCGCATTCCTCTGCAGTAAATCTCCTCTACTTGCGGATTGTTGAACAACCTGAAAGCAAGATTTTAAATCTTCTTCCGTTAGAAAGTAAAACCAGAATGTTGTTTATGAAAAAAAAAAAAAAATACAGGAACAAAATTAATTGTAAATGGTTTATTTATCTGTCTTTGATTCTGCATCAACAGCATCGACAACTGAGGTTTATGTGATGAACTTTGGCGTTTTTGTGACCACAAACGACTAGGATTACAGATATTTGTGTTGTCTTTGTCTAAAATTTCTTACACTATTGAACTCAGTCATTACTGAGTTCCTTGATATTGAGGAAAATCATGAACAAATGTAACCAGTGCAGCAATAATTGCATTATAGCTGAGAAGACTCTAAAAACCTTGACATTACATTCAGGAATGATGCTCTCATACCGTCTTTCAAAACTTTAATCGATAAGAAGATTATAAATCTAAGCAACCTCATAAAATCAATTTATAAGATGATGAAATGCTCTTGTCTCTAATAAATACTAAAAACTTACATGAATGAAACAATACATCTGTAATAAATGAGAAAAACCAACAGAAGAGAGTATCTTTATGTTGATCGACCTGAAAGCAAGTGTTGATGAGGGTGCAAACAGATTGATCGGAGAGCAAATCGGAAGCTCTATGGTTCATTATCCCGGTTAAAACCTGCAATATCTTCATCATCACCGCATCCTCGGAAACCGGGTCGGTCTTCTCAAGCCTGCAGCTGGTGATCCCAGACACAACAGACTCAATACCCTCTTTTGCACCCGGTGTCTTCTCATCGAACACTTCGAACTTGAGAATCTTGAGAACCGCGGAGAGAGCAACGCCGGTGGCCGCCGCCGGAACGTCGTCGCTTATAATAACATCAAGGAAGGGCGTAAGATAGATGGTAGGGTCGATGGTGCGCCACTCTTGCTGAGGGTTGAAAATGAGAGAACGAAGGGATCTTAAGGAACTGATGAGGGAAGAGTCGTAGGCTTCTTCCGAGTTAGATAGGTTGTAGAGATGAATACAATCTGGACGACGAACCACTGCTATAACTGCGCTAACTTCGGTGTTCAGCATGCACGACAACCCTAATTGTCTTCTTTTCGATTTCGTTGCACCCTTCTTGTTTTCAACGACGTGCATGAAATCTTCTACGTTATCCATAGCATGCATGAAAAAGGGTCGTTTAAAGAATTAACCTTGCATGTTAAGGACGTACTCTAGTTTTACTCTGTTTCTACGTAGTCGTAATGAAACTCAACCATTTTTTTCTTTTGTTTTGTTTTGGCTTGTGCGTAGGTTGTAGTGAGAGTGAAAGAGACCGAGTACGAAGGAAAGGAGAGGGAGTTAGGGAGAGAGTTTCGTGTTTGTGTGAGGACACAGGGAATCATGGGAAAAAATATTGCCGAATTGTTTGGTAAAGAAGGGGTAGAATTAATTTGCTTTTTGTTGTATTGTCTTGGTGCCATTTTTCTATGGTTACAAATTAATATTTGATGAGGAGATGCAGCATTTTGTTTTGGAGTAATGTTTGTTGAGAAATGTTGCAATTATCTTCTACTCGTACACTTAATTTAACAGTTTAGCTGCTTTAATAATATAATAATATTTAAAAGTTTAATTTAAAAAAAGAAAGAGAAAAAATATGATTAAATACTAATGTAATTAACTGCAGGGATAGAAGGTAGGACGTGTTGTTTTCTTTCAAACTTTTCAAAATTCTGTATATTATCATGAAAATTTATGAAAATTAAATTAAGTAAATTTTCGTTTCTTTTATTAAGTAAATTCTGTATTCCATGAGCACACCATTTTCCATATTGAATTTGACATGGACTTTTATTATTAAGTTGTCTTTGTTATATTCATCACCCAACATAAGAAGGTATTAGTAGATTTTTTTTTCCTGGATATGGTTGTAAAAGTTTTTTCTCTTTTTGTTATACATTATGTTATTAGCTGCTTCCTTTCTGTTAGGCAGGGTTTTATATAAACTGTGTTGGTAAGCCCCTTTTTGTAAGGACTCATTTTTCAATACGATGAGGATTTTAAGAATTAAGAAAAATAATAAATTCAATCTAACACTTTTTGCGTGGCATATTTTCTCTTATCTAAATGTATCCCAAATAATAAACGATAATAAAGAAGGCTTCCATTTTCCAAACTGAGAATAATTTTACGTGACAGACTACTGCCTTACCTATCTGCACTTGCCTGATACAAATGAAGTTTTGAGTTCATACCACACACAGATCAATGTATCCAAAACATCTTCATCCAGCGAGTTACAATCTTCTATTCGTGAGATAGACACCAAGGTTTTCAACCATTCTTCATGAAGGGTTGAGAACTCTGACCTCTGTTCGCTTGACCTAAAACTTTGTCCAATTGATTTTTTCATGCGTTGGCTAGCCTTAGAAGCAGTGTTTACCGTTTTTTCTGGGATTCCAGCCATGAGGGCAACCTGCAACCCGTAGCTCTCTGGACATGCTCCGGAGGCAAGCCGATATAGGAAAACTAGTTCCTGATCACGCATGGAACACGTGTCAGATTTTGACTTGAAAGCACAAGCCATGTGTTGCATTGTAACGCGTGGATGAGAGGCAAACTCTTTCGTTAGCGGATGGTAATGTGTGGCAAATAGCATGCGACAGTTAACCTTCTCAATCAGATGCCGGAATACCTGTGCACATCCACAGTTATTAAAAAAGACGGAATACCGAAACATTATCAAAGTTAGAGAATAGTAAAAAAACCTTCACACAATCATTTGTAAGTATTTTCTTTCATGGATAACCCATTACTACGAAAAATCATTGTTACAGTCTTTCTTTGTATTGTTCCAATGGGCACTCGAGTGTTAAATTTTTTAGTACTTCCAGCCAGTCGATAAAGTATTAAAAATAGATCCAAAAGTTTTCATCCAAGAAAAAGACGACAAAGAATAGAGAAGAGTAGAGTCTCACAGCATATGCAATGGCATAGCCATCAAAAGTGCTTGTTCCCCGACCCAATTCATCAAGGATTACAAGAGAATCTTGAGTGGCATTCTGAAGCACCGAAGCAGTTTCTGTACACTCAATATAGAAGGTACCTAAAAAATACGAAGTTTGTTGGTATTGGCAATCAATAAAGTCAGCTAAACTGTCTCTGAACACATTGGACATTTTGAGACCACACGCTAGATTTTCCAAGTTTTGAAAAAACCCTACTAATGTCAGCGAAGTTATCAAAGTGCTTAGGTATGCAGTATCTCTAATGCTCGAGCATGTCAAAAATCCATAAAGCACATCTGCTTTTGTTAGAGTACTTACTCTCGCCTGTCATGATTCTATCTTTGGCTCCTAGTCGTGTGAAGATGATATCCACAACTGAGAGAACACAACTTTCACATGGCACATAACAGCCTAACTGCAAAGACATCATATATTTATAAAAGACGCATCAGAACAATCTGACAGAATAAACAATGTAGAACACGTGCACTTTCTTCGAGGTTTTACAGTAACAAGCATCAGCACCTTCAAATATCAGTTTAAATAAAATGATCATCTTGCTTGCAAATTGGTCAATGTTTTTCCGATTTAAGGAGAAAAGGATGAGCTGTAGTTTTCCTTCAGTTAAATACTTAGTCAGCCATTCCTCATTTAAATATTTAGCAAGCCAGTGAGATCAACGTAGTTTAATTTAGAGGTAATTACGTAAAAATCATTTCTAGCTTAATCAAACAAGTGAAAAGGGTGAAGAGAGAAAACCTGGGCCATAATAACAGCTAGACAGGTGGAACGCAAAAGAGTTGACTTTCCTCCCATGTTTGGTCCAGTAAGCAGCAAAGTGCGAGGATGAGACCCATCTTCACTCTCACCAAGGATTATGTCGTTTGGGACAGGCAAACGTCCACTGTCTCCAAGGGCAAACGGATGCCACAGTCCCTTCATCTTGAGCACAGTTCCCCCAGTGTCACCACTTGTTCCTTTTGATGCCACTATGACCGGCCTAGTCATAGTTCCACAAGAAAAGCTAGAAGTAACAGCAAAAGATCGTAATACGTCAATGCAATTGATGGCATGAACCACTTCAAACCACTGAGCAGCTTTCTCCAAAAATAATTCAGCAAGAATCGTGAGTGTTTCAGCATCCGAATCTGTGACGTCATGATTCTAGAACAAACTATACCATTAGATATACATACACTCCATGATAATATGTCACTGCATATGTTCTCAAACATTAACATATAATTGATGAAAGTGAAAATAAACATTTGCCATACATAAAAAATGCTAAAATGCCAAATGTCCACCGTAAAAGGCAATGCAGTAAGAATCAAAAGTGCTGCTCACTTTTTATCTTAACAACAAAATTAGCAAGTGCATTTGATAATTACGATGACTATACAAATTTTATTCAGAACGGTCAGTGTTATAACAAAAGGTGTTCAAAGGAATCAAACAATTCAAACTTAATAAATTAGACCAAGTAACCTGAAAAAATGGGTTAATTGATTTAGAAAAATAAAGATTCAGTAATTTTCGTTTGGCCTGACCTCCCCTGGCAGAAATTAGACTATGACCCCAATAAAGCCAGGCAAACACAAACGCCTAAGCCACAAATTCAAGTGTCGTGCCTCCACTCAAATTCATTTCCCTTTATCATTTTTTAGCCTCCTCAACGTTTATACCTATAGCCTCGGAGTTTCCTGGAGCAAAATCACAATTTACTACTTGGTTGCTTATTGTTACTCACAGTGAGTACCTCAACTTCAATCATATATCAAATATATTCAAACTAGAAATACTTCCATTACCATTAGTAGAAGTGACAGGTGAATAAGAAAAACTTCTCCGTGAATATTAATCCACGTCAATCTAACACTATTAAATAAATCGTTAGGAACTAATCAACTATTAAAATTTCCCAATAGCAGCGTGTGATTTATATTCTAATTTCCAAGCAAAATAACAGCACACCCAGTTTTAACAAATTTAATATTCCATATTAACAATTTAAATCAAATGAACTGAGGCACAGTTCCTGGGCTGCGAAGAAAATGTGGATGAAAGTTAACGTTATTTGAAAACCTATCAAGGCAGAAAGTATACCTGGTAATTTGGGAAGTCACTGTGCACAGCTGCTTCAAACTGAATAAGAAATTGATCAAGGCCCTCACTACCAGTCAGAATTGGTAGTTTAAAAACTTTGGTCAAAGATGATATTAGAGGCTGCTCTTTCATTAAAAGAAGCAACAAACTCAAAGCAGTCCGAAGGCCATTCACTAGTGATCCAAACACTTTCACCTGTATTACATTAAAAATTATGTTGTTCACATAAATAACAGAAAATAGTGAATCAAATATCACAATATAACCTTTCAGATCTTGTGCGTATTATCAAAATTACTGTTAGTCTAAAAACCCAAAACATGTATATATCGGTTATCCAGTTTGGACAACACACAATATGATCAGATTTCTCCTTATATAGGTATAGATAAATTTTTCCAAGACCAGTTTCACTGTTTATGTATTAGCCACATGTTTTCCTTCTAAGGGGTGCAGTTTCCCCATCTCCATGGCATGAAATATGTGACTAAGTAATTTAGACATCATAGACACAAAGTATAGTAATATTGAAATGAGATATTGCCAACAAGTCTTTTTTGCACACTAAAATGAGTATTTAGCTCCTAAATGAGTGAAGAAAAATTTATTAGATATTATATCCGTTACAAATTTGGCATAAAAACAGTAGCAGGAACTCACCCTCTGCTTCAATATTTTCTTTCCTAACAAGGGCAGCAAGAGAGGGCCTGATAATTGAAGGCTAGACTTAATTCGGCCAAGCAAATGTTCCAAGTCTGGAAGCTTGCGAAGATGTTGAGCAATGTGTGATATAATCTCTGGGTTAGCCATTAGATCATCCACTACATCAAGCCTGTTATTAATTATTTCAGCATCTACCAACGGACAGCAGATCCAGTTCCTAAGGAGTCGCTTTCCAGATGAGGTTACACACTTGTCCAAACAATTGTACAATGAACCTGAAACTCAAGCAGAACATGTCATGATTTCACAGAAATTTCCAATGAAAATTATATAGTGCTGAATTAGGAAAAGTACTAGCCTGATTTGCTACCATCCTCATTATTAACAAAGAGTTCTAGATTTATCATTGTTGGACCATCCATTTTCAGGCAACCCCTGTAAACTTGGTATGGGTACAAATCCCCACTCTGTAGAAGATCATCTAACTATATAAAAAGTGTAACAAATTAATTAACTTAAACAACAAGCACGCACGCATATATATTATATTGAGTGCTAACCCCCTCAAGAGAGAGAGGCACCATTGTATTGTATAAAAGTGTACCATCAATCTATCCAGATGACCAATCAATCCACCCAGAGCAGACAAGGTGATTTCACGATGAATCACATTGTTCAGCACATGATCCAGTGAATGAGATGATCCTTTGAAGTATGCCTTTGAGTGAATTAAATCCCTAATTTCAGAGTTCACCAAGTCAGTGATTGACTGAACTGGAGTGAACTGTAGTGCTGCCGAGCCTGCAAGAGGGAAAAAAATCAATACTGAGATTCCAGTATGTTTTCTAACATTTAAAATGACTTAATTCAGCTTAGGCCAACTAAAAAAATATTTTGGAAATTTATGATTTAAAAAGTTGATGTGCTAAAATATCTTACTGCAACAAAATGCAAAATTTGCAAACTCCAAATTATTCCCAGTGCAACATACATCAAATTATTCACATTGTCATAAAAACATAGACTTGTATATTAAGATCGTGATATAAAACTCAGCATATAAAACGTGATATAAAACGTCCTAATGGAACCGTTTGCAGTAACACAAGGGTTATATCCATAGCAACTTGATTCCTAAAGAGAATAGTAGTTTGATTTATCTATATATATTTATAGATATCATAGAGATACAGTATAGACTGCGTACGTCATTTATAAAGTACACCAGACAGTGTAAATGTTAAATCAACGCGTGTCCTTAAGTCAAAGCAAAACCAGATTCCCCAAGGAATAACTTTGTTCACAATAACTGACCACCACACCACTAGATATTTGCTTTAAATTGTTATGCAATACTATGCAAAATGATTATTTTCCAGCAAGGGTTTGTAATTCACACACATTGTTCCAACAACACACTCATTCTAATACATCTCAAATATTGGTCAAAATTTATTGAAAACTACCAATAAAAAAAAACATAAAAAGAAACTGAGACAAACTCGTGATTTACAATGAATTTTAACCAGCAGCATAAAGTGTGTTCAACGAATGTGTAAGAAAATGCATTGCTAACATTTCTCTTCACATATAGATTCCAAGCATAATAAAAAAAGCGGCAGAAACTCCCATTTAAAATTCTAGAATGTTCTCAGTAGTGTGCCTCTAAACCACGAGAAATCATTAGGTAGTCTTCGACTACTGCCCATTCTGTGGTTCCAATTAATCTTTAAGTGATACATTTAAGTTTTTATATTTAAGATAATAAATAAATATTAATTACAAATCACATAAAGATTTGTTACAACCATGAACAAGAAGTGATGCAGGACTACCTAATAATTTCTCATAAACCACAATAAAGGATCACATCTCACCAATTAATGAGAATTTCCTAAGTGCTTTCTGAGCTTCTTTGGACAACCCTGCAAAAAACATCATATCACGTTAAGATAAAACAATTAGAATTGATGTGCATTCAAGTCAAAAGGAATCCTGCCAGCATTCCTTAGTACAATCATTCCAACACATTTATTTCATAATTGGGTTAATTTTATGTGAGACCCATTAAATAAAAAGTGGGCATAGCATCATAAGACATTCAAATGAATTCACAAAATATTGCACCAATTAATTTTATGTCAGAAAAAGTAAGTGTCAGTATTTTTGTTCAATTTAAAGGCAAACTGATACTTCATGGCATTCACCTCTGCTGTCATATATAACTTCCTTGGGTGATACCTACAATCCAATTCCAAGAATCAAATTAGCTAACAATTTGGCAAAATGGAATGATCATTCACATAAAGTAAATACAAAATCAGGAAAACGCAAAACAAAAGGGTATTGTGAACATACTTGCATCAATAAGGCCCCTAAAGCAGAACAGGATGTATCGTCCTCTATTGAGCCAACCCAAAATCTGAGCCGAGCACAATCAACAAAAGCAAATCCATACACAACTGAACCATTATCCAAGTCATTGCTTTCCTATAGAAAACATTTAATTTACCATCATACAGAACAATAATAGCAAACAAAAAATGAATAACAGTGAGAAATAAGAACCTCTTTTATTGCGAGGAGGTGAACAGCATCAGGACCAATGTTACCATCAACATTGGTTGATGGAGTGACTACCTGAACTAACTTTCTCCGAACAACCTGAAATCCAGCAGTGAAGGTCATACAATGCAAAAAAACAGTCAATTCAAAAGCATAATAGATACTGGATGATAGTATACATAGACTTACGAAGTCAAACAGTCTTATAATAATTTAATCTACAAAAAAAGAAGGAACATTTTCAAGTGCAGCAGTGTCGTGTCCAGTTCACAGTCCCCAACATCAATAAGAAACTTCGCAAAAGTTTTTTGCGTCATTATATTGGATAAAATAAAGCTAAAACACGAGAGATTCAGAACATTAACCGAAGAAATAGATACTTGGACTAATCCCTCGTGTAGTTACAGTAAGCTAGAGAATGTGAGAGTGTGTTAGTATTAGACTTATTGAAGCATAACTCATCACGCAAAGCCAAATATTGAAAACGTTTACATAAAACTTCTGAAGCTACTTAGCCATACAACTGCAAGGATGGGAAAACTTACAGAGTTAGCCCCCCTAGCTTTTGCTGCTTCAGATGTCTCTAACTGCTCCACTCGTCCAACCTTATACCTTCACAATGAAAGCAGCATACTGAGTCCACAAAAAGTTAACTAGGAATTACTGAGAATTAACACCGTCCATTCTAAGCAGAATTAGCTATAATGATCTTCTGGTGCAGAATTAGCTATAATAAATATGGTATCACTATCAACTTTCACATCAAATGCATGAGTTCCTTACCCACGTGCAACCAGCTTTTGAATGGCATCATCAATCCCACTTTCAGATATACCAACCTGAACCAACAAGTAAAACACAGTCACTGAAAGACATCAACTAACAGAAAAGCATGTCAAGAACTAGCCAAAATATAAATTTGAAATCACCTGTCGACATTTTCCAACACCACTTAAAGTTATTTTCCAATCAAGCTCCTTATGACCAATGTCAGCATCCATTTCATAGAGCTCATAAAATTTTCCCTACATTGACCATTAATTACGGCATACTATTATTACCCAACGGTTATGCATAAAATACAAAACAAACTACAGTATCCAGAGGAATTAAGAAACCAATGTTCAAAGAGCTTGATAAACTAACCACTTTAAAAAATAGCACAACATCCATATATTTACATTTGACACTCCAATACTGTTTCTGTGATGCTGACAGTTTTGTCAAAACTTCTGGAGGAATATAAAGAGTCGTCCTGTCATACAAAGGATTATTCGGCCTTCTTCCATTGGCATCCCTGATTCGACAAGGACCAAGCCACTCAAACTTGCTGGCAATTTCTACTTCCTTCTTAGTCGTGTCCAATGCCATTGAATCATCGATAAACCTGACTCGTTTGCCAGAATTTAGCACGGAACCAAACTTGGATCCAACATCACGACTACGCTTTACCTGTGAAGCAAGAGGCTGCTGCATCCCTGGGGTTTCTGGTCCAGCAACATCGTCATCGGTTACAATCAGTGTCATGTTTTCCTGATTAGCATTTTCCTTGAAATTCCCAGCATTATCTTTTGCTTTCACCAGAGGTTGAAAAACTGCTTCTTCCTTGTGCACCCCTTCACGATCAGTATCAGCACGTATTCCTACTGATTGAGAAGATTTAGACAAACTACCATTCAATGGACAGCTCCTGTAAAAAAGATGCACTTAAGTTATAGTATGTGCCCGTGATTTTAGTCGCAACATCAAAAAAATTTGACCCACCACAAGTGCCAACATGCTTGCCCTGAATTTGCAATAACATCAAACGACCACAATGAAACTGCAACTGAGATTATGATTTTAAACATTCGTAGAATCCATTAAACAGCACTTTCCTTTACGAAGAAGAAACTGCTTCAATTTCAACAGTGTCTTCCGCTCAGTAATCTCTAAATTTCTAAGAAACAGAAATTATGTTTTTGTATTTCAAATTAACAAAATGCCGAATAGTGCTACGATTCAACCTACAATGTCCTATCAATTTCACTTGAATAGTTCAACGACATTCCACCAACATCATTACGAAATAAACTATTGAAACAAAATGCACCAGTGCTTCACCTTTAACGCAAACGAATACCATAAGAGCATAAAGGAAACATCAAAATATAGCGAAGAACGAACGAAACGCATTCTGCTTTCTCGCACTTCCATAAAACCCTAAGCTAACGACTCGGAGAAGGAAAAGAACGAAGCGTACCTCTTAGTGATTCTTTCATTATCGTCGACCTTGACGAATTTGTGCATGATGCTCTCAAACAAGGAAGGACCAGAGTTGTTCTCTTTTGGCGCGAAATTCGCCGGCAAAACGCGACGAGGCACCTTCTCCGGCGGCGTATCGGTTCCTCTAACATCGTCGGTCGGCGGCGGTTGACTAGTGGCAGCAGTACCGTGGCGGTTGAGTTTGTCAACCGTCGGAGCCGTGGAAAATCGCTCAACAGGCTTAAAATATCTATGCATAATGTGGGAATTTTTGGCGCCAAAATATTCTTGAGAGCTTAACCCTTTGAGTAGTACGGAGCAAAATACGTTGGAAGAGGCTTTTATACTCTCCAGAAGTTTTATACATGAGCGCTTCTTTTTAACCTTCTTGGAGGGAAATATTTAGTTACATTTTACGAGGAAAGATAAAAGTTTAAATAAATCGTGAGAGTGAATAGTTAACTTTCTGGTAGGTATTTAATAAAATATATTCAATGAAATGTGCTAATTTTGTTTGTAAAAATTGTTTTTAGTTAGATTTTTATACATTTTAAATGCGGAAATTTTTGGAAGTTTTCCTCCTATTTTCTACTATATGTTTTTTTTATTTAAATTTATAAAACAAATTATCCATAAGTAAAAATATTATTATATCATATTATAAATTGTCTATCGTCAAATCAAAATATAATTATATTTTAAAAATATTCAACAAGAGTTTTAATTATACTATATTTATATGTTTAAAAATCTATAACTATATATAAAGGAATTCCTTCCACATTTCATAATTCCAACTTTACTCTTTACAATTTAATTATTTATTAAATTTTTAAAAATTAACGGTTATTTTTACAAATTTTTATAAAACTATTTACTTATTTTCTTCTTCTTTCTTCTCCTACTATTCATCAACAGTTATTTTTCTCATATTTTCTCTATACATTTCACTAATTTTTAATAAATATACTTTTATTTTGTTTATTAACTTAATAACATTACAATATCATCAATTATTAATATAATTTAAAAAATACATACACACAAACGCAACAATACCTATATTTACGCTAATATTTACTTAAAAACATTCATTTCAACCTAATGGTTCATTGTTGTTTATTGATGGTTAAATCAGACTATGCCCTGGCCCCGAATGAAAACTATATCAAAAAACTTTGACCTATTTGGCCAAAAAATACATCTTAAAACCATGCGCGTAGAAAATCTAGTCCCCTCAAAACAAAGCATGATTATTGGTTTAGATTTTATATTAGGCCAAAATAGAACTATCACCATAAACAAAGATTATGTCATTATTAGTGATAAATAACAAATGAAAACTATATCAAAAAACTTTTGTTTAAATTTTTTACTTTGTAATTTTTAAGATTTTAACGTGTAAAAAATTAAATATATGTTTCTTTTTCTTTATTGTTGCGAGAATGGACCAATCTTTTAGACCGTTTTCTATTGGATCGATATGTTGTTGATGGACTAGAACCCATATATTATTAAGAAACACATCAAAACATTTTTAAAAGTATGAAAATATTGTTTTTGTTTGCATTCCAATAAAAACTACCTATAGTTCTTTATTTACTAAACCTGTAGTGTATTTCTTTTTCTCGTAATAGCATTTACCATATTTTACGTTACTTTTATATTTTTTTTCATACTTTAAAAGACAATAAATATAATTATTTTAATTCATGTTAATTTTTCTTTTTAGTTATCAAATAAAAACAAATTTTAAATTAAAATTAAAATTTATAAATAGAAAATTTAATATTTTTTTATTAAATTAAAGAATAATAATATTATCACACCTAAAAAGTTTTTACACTAACTCATATTATTTTTCAATTTTTTTCATGGATTTTTTATAATCATTCTATCTATAATGAATTATGAAATTAGTTGTTTAAATGCCGTTTTTTTTTCTAAATTAAATACATTCGTCCTTATCCGTCGAACTTTCGAGACAAGTGCAGAAGATGAAATTCCATTTACGCTGTAATGACCACCATGCAAACGCAAATGGAACGTTCCAGAGACTCATTTCGCCACCTTTATAAACCCATTACTCTCCCGGTTTTCATAACTCGCCCTTAATTTCTTCAACTAGTACGTAATCAGTTACAGCAAAATTCCTTCTCTTGCACAATGCCAAGTCGATCAACGGGAGTCATAGCCCAAGACTGGGACCTTGTCGTTCTGCACAAGGCCAAGCCCAAGGCGCAGGACCTCCGCAACCCCAAGGCTGTGAACCAGGCGCTCCGATCCGGCGCTGAGGTGCTCACGGTCAAGAAGTTTGACGCCGGTTCAAACCGGAAGGCCGGCGGTCCGGCAGTGAACCCGAGGAAGCTGGAGGAGGGAACGGAACCAGCTGCGTTGGAGCGTGTGGCGGGGGAGGTTCGGCACGCGATCCAGAAGGCGCGTTTGGAGAAGAAGCTGAGCCAGGCGGAGCTGGCGAAGCAGATCAACGAGCGAACGCAGGTGGTGCAGGAGTACGAAAATGGCAAAGCGGTGCCTAAACAGGCCGTGCTGGCCAAGATGGAGAGGGTTCTCGGTGTCAAGCTCAGGGGCAAAATTGGAAAGTGAGATTTTAACTCTTGGTGTTATCCATCACCATCTATATTCAGGATTTGTTTATGCGTTTCATTGAATATGTGTATGATTTTGAATTTCGAGGGTTCAAGATTTGTAGGAGTGAAAAAATTGCCAGAGGAATATTAGGATCACTGTAATGAAACATTGTTGTAAAAAATGAAATGTATAATTGTTATTTTCGATGGTTTCTTGAGGATATGAATTTCTAAAAGATATTATCCTAGTATATTTGTATTTTAATCTCCTTATTAATATCAAAGGAAGTATATGGTTTGGTAAGACAACCATCATATTTTAGAAATATGAAGATTAAAATTATTCTCTCCCGGTCTTAATTAACTCACTTGTGGTTAATTTAGTTAGATAGTTACATTTTCAACTTAAAATTCATCAATGCCATCACAGGACCAAAGATTTCTTCCTGTGCAATAACCATGTCCTCCATCCGTTTTTCCAGTGAGTTTCAACCTTAAGAAACCAAGGAAAACCAATCAATTTCACACTTAATATCAGTCTGAAATTTCAAATGAGTATTCATCAAAATTCTAATATCACGTAGAAAAAAAATGATTTGAGAAGGATTACTGAGTATAAGAGAAACTTAAATAGTCGTGTGTTTGCAATTTTGTCTAAAAAAAATTATACTAGAAAGTTTACAATTTTTGTCCATCTTCATTCCTGTATAATGTTTAATATTTTCATATATATTCAACATGCGACTCAAAATTCATAGTTGGATTCCAGACACCACTGATAGTATAATTTTATTTTTGTCATAATTTTGCAAGAAAACTAAACTCTGATCTTAACCAACAACAAGAAGAGATTTGAAAGTGTTTTGTGGACAGTCTTCATTGTTGAGTAGATACCTGTTTAGCAAGATGAGCATGAAACAATGCTGAGAGAGGTGTTTGTTCAGCAGGCTCAAGAACCATAGTACAACCAGTCGCAAAAGCATGGTCAACCATGGTGTCAAACATGGAGGTGGGGAAATTCCAGGGAATAATGTGTCCCACAACACCAATTGGTTCTATTAAAATATATGTTTGCAACTCCCGTGCAGGTTTTGGTACTTCTCCAGGTATTAGAGTTTACAAGAACAGGCTTTTGTATCTCTCTTTTCTCTCTCTCTCTCTCTCTCATCGCAGATCTGAGAGTCTCACAGATTACAGGGTTCCACGGAGTTCACGCATTTTGAGCCTTTTATTCTCCGGTGGCTATTCACCCAAACGGAACGCTCCAATAATCTAGCTCCGATTCCCTCCAATCGGATTCCCCTACCCGATTTCGCGCGGATCTAGGAGCTCAGGTTTAGTGTGTGGGTGAGTAAGGTTGGGGTTTGCGATGGCTCCCACGACGATCCGGAAGGCGATTGGGGTGGTGAAGGACCAGACCAGCATAAGGATTGCGCAGGTCGCCAGCAACATGGCGCCGGAAATGGAGGTCGCGGTTGTCAGGGCCACCAGCCACGACGACGACCCCGCCAGTGAGAAGTATGTCAGGGAGATCTTGAACCTCATGTCGCACTCGCGCGGCTACGTCCTCGCATGCGTATCCGCGGTGTCCAAGCGTTTGGGGAAGACGCGCGACTGGATTGTGGCGCTGAAGGCGCTAATGCTCGTGCACCGGCTCATGGACGAGGGTCCCCCTCTGTTCCAGGAGGAGATCCTTTACGCCACCCGCCGAGGAACACGGCTCCTCAATATGTCTGATTTTAGAGACGTGGCTCACTCCGTGTCCTGGGATCAATCCGCTTTTGTGAGGGCCTATGCTATGTATCTCGACCAGAGGCTTGAGTTGATGCTGTTTTATAGAAAGAGCGCCGCCGGTACCTGTGGTGGTAGTGTTGGCGGCGGCGGTGCTGATGATAGATTTGGCGGAGGGGACAATTTCCGGTGGGCGCCGTATGAGTACGGTGGTGGGGACATGAGTGAATCGGTGACTCCTTTGAGGGATATGACTCTGGATAAGAGGGTTTTCGATAAGATGGATCATTTGCAGAGGTTGTTGGATCAGTTTCTGGCTTGTAGGCCAACTGGGTTGGCGAAGAATAGTAGGATGGTTTTGGTTGCTTTGTATCATGTGGTTAGGGAGAGTTTTCAATTGTATGCTGCTATATGTGAGGTTTTGGCTGAGTTGCTTGACAAGTTCTTTGATATGGAGTACGTCGATTGCGTGAAGGCTTTTGAAGCTTATTACAGTGCGGCTAAGCAGTTTGATGAGCTTGTTGGTTTTTATAATTGGTGTAAGGATAAAGGTGTGGTGAGGTCCTCGGAGTACCCTGAGGTTCAGAGGATTACCACCAAGTTGCTTGAGACGTTGGAGGAGTTTGTGATGGATAATAGGGCTAAGAGGCCGAAGAGTCACCAGACAAAAGAGGAGGAGCCGGCACCACCAGATATGAACGAAATCAAGGCATTGCCTCCTCCGGAGAATTAGTACTTCTCCATGAATTTCATCAGCAGCACCACCAGCAGCACAGTAACGTTAGGGTATTTTCTGCTGTGGGAACTTCATAACCCTTAATCGTATCGTATGATATAGTTTTCCAGCATCAATTGCTCGCTATTTCTTCAGCGTTTTCATCAATTACTTCTGCCAATTTCATCATCATTTTTGCTCTTTCCTAGTTCTCCATGTTGACGAAGATTAGAACACATGCAAATAATTGAAAATGGATGGAAAAGTAATATGTTAGAAGATCCATATCCATCATATATAATATAAGGTGAGTTTATGTATATAACTCGGTGTAAATCTCTGGTGTTAACTAAAATTAAAAGATCACTCCTTAGTGCTTCGGATATTTTTAAAATATTTTATAAACTTTTCTGAAGAAATTAAAAAATCTGATATTTTTAGTAATGTTGCCTCTCGTTCTGAAGTCTCGTTTCAAAATGATGAAATGTAGTTGTATAGTTCTGGTCGTCCAAGAACCTATGAGGAATTTGGGTCTATTCTATTAAGATATTTTTTATGTGAGTTATTTTGTATTAGTCGATTATGATATTTGTAATTATTTTGTTTATAAATAAGAGATTAATCCTAAGGATCTAGAAGATAATTTTCTGACTTTATACGTTTAAGTTAAAAAGTTATTAAATTTTTTGTCAAAACAATACACAAAATATTATTCTTGCGAAACATCTAATCTATTTGAAATCCGACAGACCTCAACGAAAACATTTAGCGCACACCGTAGAAACCGGTAAAACAGATCCAGGCCCTTACACAAAACCTAAACTTAAACCTGAGACACGTCCTACCGAAACATTTCCCCGAACACTGTTCGACCATTCGTCTCGTCACCCTATCTTCAATTTGTCAATTTGTTTTCCTCACCTCCATCGAGAGTCGTGCTCGCGTCGTGGCCACCCTCCGCTTCACCCGTCATTTTGCGAGGCATGGAACAAACCGGGCCAGCCCAACATGCGCGAGTCTTCTTCATCTTCTTCTACACAAACATAAATTCCCAAGTCTCCATCAAAATACGCGCGGTTCCCTTGGCTGGCTCATCTCCGCACACCGACACCAAGGCTAGTTACGATACGCCCTCATCGGCGTAAGTTATCGTTGTCGACGCTGTTCACCACCAGTGGCTTTGCCGGCGTCAACGTCTCGTCCTTCATCTCCATCGTACGACCACCTCTTCGTACCACCAAAATCATACTCTCACGTCCCGCGGTTGTTTCCTTCTACCATTATTTCCTCATTTTACTCCACCGCTTGCTACTCACCTCCGCGGGAGATCTCTCAGAGGAACCTCACTGCCATAATCGGTTCGCCTCTAATCCTCCTATCGACAAAGACCTCGAGATTGAATGCTTAAAAGGAAACGGGAACATGCAACAAAGCAAATTAAAGGTATGAAAAGGAGGCTGGGAACGGAGAAAGAAAAAGCGGATTCACATTTTTCCACTTCTCACACCTATAGAAAGTTTAACAAGGCACACCATCATGGCTCACAGTCACACCTCACTGTATATTGCGCAGCCTCCAACGGCGTCCCCAAAACATCCTAACACCTGGACGGAGTTACCGTCAATTGTCATTACAACTTTGACGGTTGAGTTTTCTTTTCTCGCGATAGCCAAAACCGTCCAAAACCACCATTTTTCCGTTGAAGGATCGTGGTGGATAACATGGAACCAAGGAGAAGGGAACGTGGTGGATAATGCGGGACGAAAGACAAGGGAGGTTATTTTCTTTCTTTTTCATATCTTAAAAGGTTTATATATAAAGGGTAATATTTTAAATTTATAATTAAATCATTAATTAATTTCATACGAGAAGATTATGTTCTAAGTAAAATAATATTTGAAAAAAATAAAATACTGAATGTTATTTATGTGAAACACTATTTCAAAAAAAAATCATAAAATAATACGAAGTAAATTGTTATTGATTGAAATGCGATTTTGAAAAAAATGAATTACACAAAAACAATACGAGAAACAATATTTAAAAAATAATAATAATAATCAAATGATTTACATAGGAATATTATATAAAATACGTAACAAGTATTTTTCTTGATTTATGAATAATTTATTTCAATAAATATTATAATTTTTATATATAATTTGAGTTATATTATACGAAGAAGTATTGACCTTCATTTGATTGTGATATTTAAAATTCATTTCTTACGAGTAATCTTGATTAATTCAACTAATCCAAGCTTAGCTTGAGGACGGTGAAGAATTGTCTAAAGTGATGACCTTGTCTAAAGTAATGACCCAAGTTCGGCTTGGGGGCGGTGAAGAGCCGTCTAAAGCGAAGACCCAAACTCGACTTGAGGGCAGTGAAGAGCCGTCTAAAGCTACGACCCAAGCTTAGCTTGGGGGCGGTGAAGAGCCGTCTAAAGCGAAGACCCACCGTCTAAAGCGACGACCCAAACTCGGCTTGGGGGCGGTGAAGAGCCGTCTAAAGCGACGACCCAAGCACAACTTGGGGGGTGAAGAGCCGTCTAAAGCGACAACCCAAGCATAGCTTGGGGGCAGTGAAGAGTCGTTTAAAACGACAACCCAAGTACGGCTTGGGGGCGGTGAAGAGTCGTCTAAAGCGACAAACCTCATGCTCGGATCGGGGGCAGTGAAGAACCGTCTAAAACGACAAACCTCAAGTTCGGCTCGAGACAGTGAAGAGCCGTTTAAACGACAAACTTCGAGCTTAGTTTGGGAGCGGTGAAGAGCCGTTTAAAATGACGACCCAAGCTCGGCTTGGAGACGGTGAAGAGTCGTTTAAACGATAATCTTCGAACTTGGCTCGGGAGCGGTGAAGAGTCGTTTAACACGACGACCCAAGCTCGACTTGGAGACGGTGAATAGGCGTTAATGACCCCCACAAGACCATGACTTCTTTTCTCAGCCTTTACGCCTCAGATACTGATGCTCAAGGCTAGGGAGTTGTGTACCGTCCTGGTTGTCCAAGGCCCGACCTGATTCACGAAAATCTATGAGCCTATGAATTTGTGCCTAATTGATATTTATTAAGATATTTTTTATATGAGATATTTTGGGTCAGTCGGTTATAATATTTGTAATTGTTTTGCCTATAAATAAGATATTAACCCTCAGGGTCAGGGGGACAATTTTATGGCTTCAATGTGCTCTTTACTGTACGTTAAGTCAGGAAGGTTCTTATAACTTTTGTCTTCGGTAAAGTTATTAAACTTTTTGCCGGAACAATACACAAAATGTTGCTCTTGCTAGACATCTAATCGATTTGAAATCGGACGGACGTCGGCAAGAACAGTATTGAACACTCAAGTGACTAAACTCAAACCAACCAATATGTGTGTATTGGGCTTATGTGAAGCCGATCTATGTTCATGTGTGTGTTAGGCCGACCTATGTTCATATGTGTATTGGACTTATTTCAAGTCGACCTATGATCATGTGTGTGTTGAGTTGATCTATGATCATGTGTGTGTTGGGCTGACCTCAAGTTGACCTATGATTATGTGTGTGATCTCAAACCGACCTATGATCATGTGTGTGTTGGGCCAATCTGTGTTCATGTTTGTATTGGGTCGATCTCATTGGGAGAACATATTGTGCTCGACTTGGAGCCGACTTATGTACTTCGAGGCATTTAGTCTGACCTAGACTCAACTTATCCAAAGACCCAATTCACTTAAAATTGCGACTCATCTCTCCTTAAAACAACGACAAATACAATCACTTAACCACATCCCCACAAAGGTCGAAGTAAATCCCTACACATGTCATCTTTCTCCTGTGATCTTAGGAGGGTGAAGCAATGAGGAGTTGAAGACCATTATAAAACTAAGCAACTGCTATCCATTAAAAGCATATAAAATAGGATGGAAAGGCATATTGGGAAAGAAAGCATTCTTTTGTAAACATATTTGGTGAAGGGGACGAGTTGCGATCACCAAACATCTCGAACTATCTTTAGGGATAACATGTACCATAGATTATTCATAATTTATTATCTTACATGAACTTGATTTTTATATTGAGAATAATAATTGATTTTGAATTGGAATATTTTTTTACATGACTCTTATGTTTAATAAAACTATAGAGTCTTCTTTCAATTTTCTTTTATTATCCTGAAGTTTTGTGTTCTTACGTTGTCCCTTCTCATAATTCATAATTCATAACTTGTATGGGTTAATCTTCTACAAATAAATTATTCATCACGTATTCCAAAATTTTAATAGCACATAAGTTATGAAGCAATAAATGATAATAGACCGTGAGAAAAAGAAAATCGGAAAGCTATTTTTCACACGGTGCACCTTGGCTCAAATAATATTGAATATATTAAATTTATTTATTTATTTTAAAATATCTATTACATAATATATTTTTTTTAAAAAAATCACAAGATAACATGTAATCGTGTTCATAACGGTTAATGATTTAAATTGTGTAAAATTAACAAAATTTAAAATTTATTTAAATACAAAAACAAAATTATGACGGATTTGCCTAAATTTAACAAAAATTAGGATCAATCATATATTTTAACCATTATAATAAAAAAAACCAAAAATGTTGGAAGATCGTTTGTTTACTTTAATTGGAGGTACATTCAATAGAAGCACGATGGATAGCTTTCCCTAAATTCCAAAAGTGTTAAGTTGGAAAAAATATTAATTACTTACACAAATTTAGCTTATATCTTATTGTATTTTAACAAAATGAATTAAACATCTTTTTTATGTTTATGGTAGTTTTGAACCTACATTCAATTTAGAGAAAACATTTTTTTAAGATTTTAAATTAGCTGTTCTATTTTCAAAATACATTAATTAAAATTAGCATTACTGTGTAAAAACTATAAAAAAATGTTTTAAACATTGCCATTTAAGATTAAAGGAAAATGTAAAGTTTGAAAAGTGAAATAAAATATCACAACAAACTTAATGGACAAACACTTTAGTTTTGATAAGTAATTGAGTAACAAACTAAGAAATTCATCATAATATTCTCTGTTTTTTGCAATCATTCCAAAACATTACCCTAAGCACTAAACAACGTGATTGTGCGAATTAGACTTTTCTTTGTAGTTAAAGAGTGTCCAGAGTAAGTATTCTTATTGAATAGAAAAATCAAGACCTTTATCAACTTTCTTTTGGATCCTTAGAATCGAATACAAATATGGAAGGAGTTTTCAACTTAACTAAAGTGTGTGAGGGTCAGTTATGCAGTAATCTATTTGTTTCAGTAAAACTATTTTCTGTTGATTTTTCTGTGACACAAATATACAAACATTTCATGTGCATTTCAAAGGAGTTGTTGGTGTTCACCTTGACATTGGTAAAAATTGTTGACTCAATGTAGTAGCCCTTCTCTTTTTCCATGTTCAATATAGGAAATAACTTTTTCAAATTCTTTTCTGTCAACCTGTGATAAAATGTTGTAAGCAAACATAGAAATTGGAGAATTAGTAAAATAAGACCCAAGATAAACTCTGATCTTAATCAACAACAAAAAGAGATTTGAAAGTGTTTTATGGACATTCTTCATTGTTGAGTAGATACCAGTTTAGCAAGATGAGCACGAAACAATGCTGAGAGAGGTGTTTGTTCAGCAGGCTTAAGAACCATAGTACAACCAGCCGCCAAAGCAAGGTCAACCATGGTGTAAAACATGGAGGTGGTGAAATTCCAGGGAATGATGTGTCCCACAACACCAATTGGTTCTATTCAAATATATGTTTTCAACTCCCGTGCAGATTCCAGTACTTCTCCATTTGTTAGAGTTTACAAGAACAGGCTTTTGTATTTCTCTTTTCTCTCTTTCTATCTCTCATTGCAGATCTGAGAGTCTCACAGATTACAGGGTTCCACGGAGTTGATTCTAGCTTCGATTCCCTCCAATCGGATCCCCCTACCCGATTTCGCGCGGATCTAGGAGCTCAGGTAAGACCAGAGGATTTATGAATTCAATCTGAACGGATTTCTGGTTTTCCAAAATTTGTTGATTAATTCAGGTCAGGTTTAGTGTGTGAGTGAGTAAGGTTGGGGTTTGCGATGGCTCCCACGACGATCCGGAAGGCGATTGGGGTGGTGAAGGACCAGACCAGCATAAGGATTGCGAAGGTCGCCGGCAACATGGCGCCGGAAATGGAGGTCGCGGTTGTCAAGGCCACCAGCCACGACGACGACCCCGCCAGCGAGAAGTATGTCAGGGAGATCTTGGACCTCATGTCGCAATCGCGCGGCTACGTCCTCGCATGCGTATCCGCGGTGTCCAAGCGTTTGGGGAAGACGCGCGACTGGATTGTGGCGCTGAAGGCGCTCATGCTCGTGCACCGGCTCATGAACGAGGGTCCCCCTCTGTTCCAGGAGGAGATCCTTTACGCCACCCGCCGAGGATCACGGCTCCTCAATATGTCCGATTTTAGAGACGAGGCTCACTCCAGCTCCTGGGATCACTCCGCTTTTGTGAGGACCTATGCTATGTATCTCGACCAGAGGCTTGAGTTGATGCTGTTTGATAGAAAGAGCACCACCGGTGCCTCTGGTGGTAGTGTTGGCGGCGGCGGTGCTGATGATAGATTTGGCGGAGGGGACAATTTCCGGTCGCCGCCGTATGAGTACGGTGATGGGGACAAGAGGAGTGTTGTGAGTGTGAGGGATATGACTCCGAAGAGGGTTTTCGATAAGATGGGTCATTTGCAGAGGTTGTTGGATCGGTTTCTGGGTTGTAGGCCAACTGGGTTGGCGAAGAATAGTGGGATGGTGTCGATTGCTTTGTATGATGTGGTTAAGGAGAGTTTTGAATTGTATGGTGATATATGTGAGGTTTTGGCTGTGTTGCTTGACAAGTTCTTTGATGTGGAGTATGTGGATTGCGTGAAGACTTTTGATGCTTATGACAGTGCGGCTAAGCAGATTGATGAGCTTGTTGGTTTTTATGATTGGTGTAAGGATCGTGGTGTGGTGAGGTCCTCGGAGTACCCTAAGGTTCAGAGGATTCCCAGCAAGTTGCTTGAGACGTTGGAGGAGTTTGTGAGGGATAGGGCTAAGAGACCGAAGAATCCCGAGAGAGAAGAGGAGGAGCCGGCACCAGATATGAACGAAATCAAGGCATTGCCTCCTCCGGAGAATTAGTACTTCTCCATGAATTTTATCAGCAGCACCAGCATAGTAACTTGCTGCAGTGGGAACTTCATAAGCCTGGATCGTATGATATAATTTTCCAGCATCAATTGCATCAGTGTTGCTATTTCTTCAGCGTTTTCATCAATTACTTCTGCCCATTTCATCATCATTTTTGCTCTTTCCTGGTTCTCCATGTTAACCAAGACTAGAGCACACGCAAATAATTGAAAATGGATGGAAAAGCAATATGTTAGAAGATTCATATCATATCCATCAGATATAAGGTGAGTTTATGTATATAACTGGGTGTACATTTGTGGGGTTAAATTAGATGTAGAGATTACTCCTTAGTATTACAATCATTGGACTGAAAACTTTTTTTCAGAATCGGATATTTTTAAAATATTTTATAAAATTTTCTGAAGAAATTTATGTATGCCTCTCTCTTTCTGCAGTTCCGTTTCAAAATGATCAAATGTACCATAGATTATTCATAATTTATTATCTTACGTGAATGTTCACATGATGATTTTTATATCGAGATTCACAATTGATTTTTAATTGGAATCATTTTATTACATGACTCTTATGTTTAATAAAAGTATAAAATCTTATTTCAATTTTGTTTTATTGTCCTTATGGGTCCACCTTCTAAAAATAAATAAATTATTCATTATGTATTCCAAATTTTAATAACGTATAAAATGATGTAATAAATGATAATAGGTCGTAAGAAAGAAAAAATCAGAAAACTATTTCCCATACAGTGCACATTGATTTAGATAATATTGTATATAATAAATTTATTTATTTACTTTAAAATATCTATTACACAATATACCTTGCTGTATCATTTAATTACATATAAAATTGATATATTACATAAAAAAATAGATTGACTTATCCAATGTGTTAATTGTTGTTTCTCTATAACAATTTGAGATTAAATAATAATGTCAAAATATTTATGTTGTTAGAGCGTATATTTTCTTATATATTTATCGAAATGTAGAGGATACGAAGCATTATAGTAAAAATGTTTGTTTAGCATTGATTTATGCGTTTTACACATTTTAAATTTTTTCTTTTTTAGCATTGCTTTCTTTAGCAACAATCACGTGTCTGTTACTTAGCTTATAGACAACAAACACTCAAAAATTCTAGGCTTAAATAGTCATTTGGTCTTAGTTTTGGTCGACTTTTTTTACTCTGGTCATACTTTTGAAATTGTTTTCAATTTGGTCCTACTTTTTGTTATATTTTTTCAATCAAGTCCTTTTTGCTAACACCATTAAAATAGTTAATGGATGTGAACAGTAACCGCCACGTGTCATTTTATGATTTTTTTTAATTTTTTTAATTTTTTTATAATTTTTTTTAAGTTTTTTTTAATTTAAAAAATAAATGTACACGTGTCAAGCCCATATCATGCCACGTGTCATTTTTGTGATTTTTTTTAAAAAATTTTTTTAATTTTTTTTAAATTTTTTTTAATTTAAAAAAAATCCACGTGTCAAGCTAATATCATGCCACGTGTCAGAGTTTTTTATATTCAATTTGGTCCCAATATTCGTTAATTGTTTTCAATTTGGTCCTAATTTTTTTTAAAAATTTAACATTTTTGTTCCTCTCCAAATTGAGACAAAATTTAATTTGTATATATTAAAATGCATATTTTTGTTAAATATTTTTAATTTAGAATTAGCGTTAGTTTAAAATTAAAACGAAAAAAAACAATAACACCATTAATTTAAAATTTTAAGAGGTTAAAATTATTTAATTTTAAACCAACTCTAATTTTAAATTAAAAATATTTAATAAAAATATGTAGTTTAATAAGAATATTCATATAACTGCAATTAAGCCACATTTATATACAAATTATATTTTGTCTTTGGAGAGGAACAAAAATACTAAACTAAAAAAAAAACTAGGACCAAATTGAAAACAAATAACAAATATTAGGACCAAATTGAATATAAAAATATGATTCTGACACATGACATGATATTAGCTTGACATGTGGATTTTTTTTAATTAAAAAATTAAATTAAAAAAAATCAATAATGACACGTGGCATACTATGAACTTGACACGTGTACATTTAAAAAAAAATAAAAAAAATTAATATTTATGGTTACTTACATTTTAAAAGATGAATTTCTTGAATGCAATATGGTTACTTACATTCAAAAAGAAATAACTGGAGATTTTTATTCCGAATAAATTGTTGATGAGTTCAAAATTTTTTACTATAAATTATATTGTCTTCCCCAAAATTATTGGCAACTATAATTAATAATCATTATTACTATCAACTATAAATATTATTAATTATAATTATTTCTATTATTATAGTATTAATATTATTATATTACTATTATTATTAAGAACTATAATTATTATAATAGTTATTATTATTATTATTATTATTATTATTATTGTTAGATACACATTTTTAGAGATGTCAACAGGACGGGTAGGGTACGGGTAATAGTTTCCCCATACCCTACTTGCTGGATAAATATTCGTCCCGTATCCGTATCTATATTCGTCGGGTACCCGCATATTTTTTTCATATCTGCAAGTATCCACGGATACCCTCGGATATTTATGAAATTATTTAAGAAACAAATATTTAATCATAAATTCAAATAAAATAAAATAAAATACATCACTGTCATAAATTTTAAATAAAGTTCAAATAAACTAGAGTTCATACAAGTCCAAATAATTATAAAAAAAAATATAAAATGACGTTCAACACAATGTGGACACAAAAGAAAATTCTCTTTATATATTGTTATAGATTATTATTATTACTATTATTATTAATTAGAACTATAATTATTATAATAGTTATTATTATTATTATTATTATTATTATTGTTTTTGTTATTATGTTTACATACACATTTTACTTTTACTTACTATCTATGAATCATCTTTTAGTTACTTTACCCTTTTATAGTTTTGTTGTTTATTTATTTATCTCTTTATATATGTAGTTGTATTATTATTATTTTTTTATCATCACGCGATATTATTTCAGTGTTATTATTATTACTATTATTATTATTATTATTATTATTATTATTATTATTATTGTTGTTGTTGTTGTTGTAGTTAAATACACATTTTACATTTATTTACTACGAGATCATATCTCAATTACTTGCACTTTTTATTTGTTTTGTTATTCATTTTATTTTTATATTTGTGTAATTATTTGAATTATAAAAATAGTTACTAAAATTATTAAAATGATAAAATAGACAAATAATTTTTATTATGAATGATTATTTTAATTTAACAAATAATAATTAAGAGGATAAAATTATATAAACAAAAGATGACACAACAAATGTATATATCTTTATACATGTAGTTATTGTATTACTATTATTTTTATCACTAAGATATATTATTATTATTATTATTACTATTATTATTATTATTATAGTTAAACACACATCTTAAATTAATTTATTACGGGATCGTATTTCAATTACTTGTCATTTTTATTTGTTTTGTTGTTAATGTATAACTTTATATATAATTATAAATTATTATAATTGACATTAGTCTTAGTGTTAGCATTAATATTAATATTTATAGCATAAATATTATTATTATTATTGGTATCATTATTATTTTTATTATTATTATTACTATTCATAATGGTGTTATTATTATAAGTGTGTTTTTTTTTAATTATAGAAAATGTTGTTTTACTAAATACTTTTGTTAAATAGAGTTTTAATCTTTTAAATTTTTGTAATTTTTATTAATATTATTATTAGTATTTTTAATGGTTAAATAAATATAATAGCAATTATACTATTATTCTAAAAAATTTTAAAGTAAAAAAATGTTCGCTCAATTAACTATATTATATTATGATATCAATTCTATTTATTATATTTAAAACTGAAATTATTATTGCATCACTTAGATTTACTATTTCATTACTTGAATAACAACATTTACAATAATATCACTTAATTTTCATAATATTTCATTACATAATACTTTCAATATTTTATTATTTAATATACAAAATAAAACAAATACATCACGTGCGTATGCACGGGTCAGTATACTAGTTGAATATAAAAATATGATTCTGACACGTGACATGATATTAGCGTGACATGTGGATTTTTTTTTTAATTAAAAAAATTAAATTAAAAAAAATCAATAATGACACGTGGCATAATATGAACTTGACACGTGTACATTTTAAAAAAAATTTAAAAAAATTTTAAAAATGTAAAAAAAATTAAAAAAAAATTAAAAAAAAAATTAAAAAAAAATTAAAAAATCACAAAATGACACGTAACAGTTATTGTTCACATCCGTTAACGATTTAGACGGAGTTAACGAAAAAGAGTTGATTGAACAAATATAACGAAAAGTAGGACCAAATTGAAAACAATTTCAAAAGAAGGACCAAAATGAAAAAAGTCGACCAAAACTAGGACTAAATAACTATTTAAGCCAAAATTCTATTCATGATCGGTAACGTTTACGCTTCACTTATTATATGTATGCTTTATCTACAGCAATTTATATACATGTTCACATTTACTATAATTTAGACTTAAAATCAAGATTATATTTTGTATAATCTGTTCTTGCTCATCAACATTTTCACTACTTTGATCTATTTTGAAGTTTTAAATAGAATAAATCATTTTTTGAATACTTTAAATTTTGAAAAAGTTGATGTTAATAAATTTATACGAGCATTTAATCACATTTGACATAAATTCACCAAAATGTTTCAATTTACGTTGGATTCAGAATAAGGAATACATACAGTAGATAACACATGTAAAATTGGTTGTAGTCAATGGAAAATGTCTTTAGTTTCACAACTTTATGAAGGCCATTATTAATGGCAAGTTATTTGCATAATACACACACCTCTGAACAAGACACAATGATTAATTCAAAGCCATGGAGAATTATAAATGGGTGTTACAACAGATTTAACCTGCAGATACTTGTGAAGTGCTTCTAATCCAGAATCTCTTCCAAATCCACTCATCTTGTATGCACCATAGGGAATGTCACTCCCAAAGGCAAAGTAACAGTTTATGCAAACAATGCCTGCACGAATTGACCTTGAAACTGTGTTTGCTGTATCCAAATTCTTGGTTATAATTCCTGCTGCTAATCCATACCTAGTATTGTTCCCACTTATGATACCATCCTCAATGCTTCTGTTCATATATCATTCTTCAATTTAGTATTCATCAACAAAACCACATGTTACTTTAATACCAACACCGCCACAGAGTACAACATCTTCAACTTACTTAAACTTCATCAATGGCATCACAGGACCAAAAATTTCATCCTGTGCAATAACCATGTCCTCCTGCATCCGTTTTTACGGTGTGAGGGTCAGTTATGCAGTAATCTATTTGTTCTAGTAAAACTATTTTCTGTGACACAATTATACAAACATTTCATGTGCGTTTAAAAGGAGTTGTTGGTATTCACCTTAACATTGATAAAAATTGTTGGCTCAATGTAGTAGCCCACCAACTCTTTTGCCCCCTGTAGGAGAGTGGCCCCTCCTCTTTTTCAATGTTCAATATAGGAAATAACGTTTTCAAATTGTTTTCTGTCAACCTCTGATAAAATGTTGTAAGCAAACATAGAAATTGGAGAATTAGTAAAATAAGAACCAAGATAAATTCTGATCTTAACCAACAACAAGAAGACATTTGAAAGTGTTTTGTGGACAGTCTTCACTGTCGAGTACATACCAGTTTAGCAAGATGAGCATGAAACAATGCTGAGAGAGGTGTTTGTTCAGCAGGCTCAAGAACCATAGTACAACCAGCCGCCAAAGCAGGATCAACCATGGTGTAAAACATGGAGGTGGTGAAATTCCAGGGAATGATGTGTCCCACAACACCATTTGGTTCTATTAGAATATATGTTTGCAACTCCCGTGCAGGTTTTGGTACTTCTCCAGGTATTAGAGTTACAAGAACAGGCTTTTGTATTTCTCTTTTCTCTCTCTCTCTCTCTCTATCTCTCTCATCGCAGATCTGAGAGTCTCACAGATTACAGGGTTCCACGGAATTGATTCTAGCTCCGATTCCCTCCAATCGGATTCCCCTACCCGATTTCGCGCGGATCTAGGAGCTCAGGTTTCGTGTGTGGGTGAGTAAGGTTGGGGTTTGCGATGGCTCCCACGACGATCCGGAAGGCGATTGGGGTGGTGAAGGACCAAACCAGCATAAGGATTGCGCAGGTCGCCAGCAACATGGCGCCGGAAATGGAGGTCGCGGTTGTCAGGGCCACCAGCCACGACGACTACCCCGCCAGCGAGAAGTACCTCAGGGAGATCTTGGACCTCATGTCTCGCGCGGCTACGTCCTCGCATGCGTATCCGCGGTGTCCAAGCGTTTGGGGAAGACGCGCAACTGGATTGTGGCGGTCAAGGCGCTCATGCTCTTGCACCGGCTCATTGACGAGGGTCCCCCCCTGTTCCAGGAGGAGATCCTTTACGCCACCCGCCGAGGAACACGGCTCCTCAATATGTCTGATTTTAGAGACGAGGCTCACTCCATGTCCTGGGATCACTCCGCTTTTGTGAGGTCCTATGCTACGTATCTCGACCAGAGGCTTGAGTTGATGCTGTTTTATAGAAAGAGCACCGACGCCGGTACCTGTGGTGGTAGTGTTGGCGGCGGCGGTGCTGATGATAGATTTGGCGGAGGGGACAATTTCCGGTGGGCGCCGTATGAGTACGGTGGTGGGGACATGAGTGAATCAGTGACTCCTTTGAGGGATAAGAGGGTTTTCGGTAAGATGGGTCATTTGCAGAGGTTGTTGGATTGGTTTCTGGCTTGTAGGCCTGTTGGGTTTGCGAAGAATAGTAGGATGGTTTTGGTTGCTTTGTATGATGTGGTTAGGGAGAGTTTTCAATTGTATGCTGCTATATGTGAGGTTTTGGCTGTGTTGCTTGACGACTTCTTCATTGATATGGAGTACGTCGATTGCGTGAAGGCTTTTGAAGCTTATGACAGTGCGGCTAAGCAGATGCATGAGCTTGTTGGTTTTTATAATTGGTGTAAGGATATTGGTGTGCTGAGGTCCTCGGAGTACCCTGAGGTTCAAAGGATTACCACCAAGTTGCTTGAGACGATGGAGGAGTTTGTGAGGGATATGGCTAAGAGACCGAAGAATCCCAAGAGAGAAGAGGAGGCTCCGCCTGTGGAGAAGGTGAGGAGGAGCCGGCACCAGATATGAACGAAATCAAGGCATTGCCTCCTCCGGAGAATTAGTACTTCTCCATGAATTTCATCAGCAGCACCAGCACCAGCACAGTAACGTAGGGTATTTTCTGCTGTGGGAACTTCATAAGCCTTAATCGTATCGTATGATATAATTTTCCAGCATCAATTGCATCCAGTGTCGCTATTTCTTCGGCGTTTTCATCAATACTTCTGCCCATTTCATCATCATTTTTGCTCTTTCCTGGTTCTCCATGTTAACGAAGATTAGAACACATGCAAATGATTGAAAATGGATGGAAAAGTAATATGTTAGAAGATCCATATTCATCGTATATAAGATATAAGGTGAGATTATATATATAACTCGGTGTAAATATGTCGGGTTAAATTAGATTAAGAGATCACTCCTTAGTATTACAATCATTGGACTGAAATTTTTTTTTAAGAATCGGACATTTTTAAGATATTTTATAAAATTTTCTGAAGAAATTAAAAAATCTTATAATTTTAGTAACGTTTGTCTCTCTTTCCGATGTTTCATTTCAAAATGATGAAATGTACTTTATACTCAGACGACCAGACTCAAATCGATCTACATGTGTATATTGGGCAAATGTGAAATTGATTTATGTTTATGTGTGTGTTAGGCTGACTTGTATTCATACGTTGTATTCATATGTGCATTGGGCGATCTCAAGTCGACTTATGATCATGTGTGTTGAGCTAACCTATGATTATGTGTGTGTTGGGTCGACCTCAAATTGACTTATGATCATGTGTGTGTTGGGTTGACTTATGATCATGTGTGTGTTGGGCTAACATGTGTTTATGTTTGTATTGGGTCGATTGATCTCAAGCCGTTCTCATTGGGAGGATATATTGTGCTCGACTTAGACCACTTATATACTCCGAGGCATTCAATCCGATCTAGACTCGACCTATCTAGAAGACCCAATTCATTTTTCTTTCCTTAAGATAACGACAAAACAATCACGTAAAGACATTCTCACAAAGGTAATAGTGAACTCTACACGTGTCATCTATCTCCCGTGATCCTAGGAGTGTTGAAGCAAGGAAGAGTTGAAGACCGCTAAAGCTAAGTAGCTACTCTCCACTAAAAGCAGGGAAAAGAGGATGAAAAGGCATATTGGGAGATAAAACATTCTTTTGTAAATATATCTGGCAAAGGGGACGAGCTGTGATTACCAATCATCTCGAACTATTTTTAGGGATAACATGTACCATAGATTATTCATAATTTATTATCTTACATAAATGTTCATGTGTTGATTTTTTATATCAAAATTAGTAATTGATTTTGAATTGGAATATTTTTTTACATGACTCTTATGTTTAATAAAAGTATAGAGTCTTATTTCAATTTTCTTTTATTGTCCTTAATAACTGTGTTTTTTGTTTTTACGTTTTCCTTTCTCATAATTCATAACTTGTATGGGTTTACCTTTTAAAAATAAATAAATCATACATCACGTATTTCAAATTTTAATAGCGTCTTATGTTTAATAAAAGTATAGAGTCTTATTTCAATATTTTTTTTATTGTCCTTAATAACTGTGTTTTATGTTTTTACATTGTCCTTTCTCATAATTCATAACCCATGTGGGTTCACCTTCTAAAAATAAATAAATTATACATCACGTATTTCAAATTTTAATAGCGCATAAATGGAGATTATGAGATAATAAATGATAATAGGCCATAAAAATAAGAAAATCAGAAAAATTATTTCTCACATAGTGCACCTTGGTTTAGATAATATTGAATACATAAAATTATTTATTTATTTTAAAATATCTATTACACAATGTACCTTTTTCTTATAAAAAAAATAAATTAAAAAAATCTAAAAAATCACAAAATAACATATTACCGTGTTTATAACTGTTAATGATTTAAATTGTGTCAATAAAAAAAATAAATTGAATAAAATTGACAAAAATTGAAACATATTTAAAAAAAAAATTATGACTCATTTGATAAAATTTAACAAAAATTAGGATCAACCATCTATTTTAGCCATTATAAAAAAACCAAATATGGTGGAAGATTGTTTGTTTGCTTTAATTTGAGCACATTCAATAGAAGCACGATGGATTGCTTTCTCTAAATTATAAAAGTGTTAAGTTGGAAAAAAATATTAATTACTTACACAAATTTAGCTTATATCTTACTGTATTTTAACAAAATGAATTAAACATCTTTTTTATGTTTATGGTAGTTTTAAACCTATATTCAATTTAGAAAAACATTTTTTAAGATTTTAAATTAGCTGTTATATTTTCAAAATATATTAATTAAAATTAGCATTATTGTGTAAAAACTATAAAAAGATGTTTTAAACATTGACATTTAAGATTAAAGGAAAATGTAAAGTTTGAAAAGCGACAAAAAATATTGAGTCATGTAAAAATATATGTTTCTTACATGACTCTTATGTTTAATAAAACTATAGAGTCTTCTTTCAATTTTCTTTTATTGTCCTTAATAACTGTGTTTTGTGTTTTTACGTTGTCCTTCATAACTTATAACTTGTGTAGGTTCACTTTCTAATGGTTGTTTCTCTATAACAATTTGAGATTAAATAATAATGTCAAAATACTTTATGTTGTTAGAGCGTATATTTTCTTATATATTTATCGAAATGTAGAGGATACTAACATATCAAGGGAATTTAAACAAATACGAAGCATTATAGTAAAAATGTTTGTTTAGCATTGCTTTATGCGTTTTACACATTTTAAATTTTTTCTTTTTTAGCATTGCTTTCTTTAGCAACAATCACATGTCTGTTACTTAGCTTATAGACAACAAGCACTAAAAAATTCTATTTATGATTGGTAACGTTTACACTTCACTTATTATATGTATGCTTTATCTACAACAATTTATTCAAATTTTATACATGTTCACATTTACTATAATTTAGACTTAAAATCAAGATTATATCTTGTATAATCTGTTCTTGCTCATCAACATTTTCACTACTTTGATCTATTTTGAAGTTTTAAATAGAATAAATCATTTTTTGAATCCTTTGAATTTTGAAAAAGTTGATGTTAATAAATTTATACGAGCATTTAATCACATTTGACATAAATTCACCAAAATGTTTCAATTTACGTTGGATTCAGAATAAGGAATACATACAGTAGATAGATAACACATGTAAAATTGGTTGTAGCCAATAGAAAATGTCTTTAGTTTCACAACTTTACGAAGGCCATTATTAATGGCAACTTATTTGCATAATACACACACTTCTGAACAAGACACAGTGATTAATTCAAAGCCATGGAGAATTATAAATGGGTGTTACAACAGATTTAACCTGCAGATACTTGTGAAGTGCTTCTAATCCAGAATCTCTTCCAAATCCACTCATCTTGTATCCACCATAGGGAATGTCATCCCCAAAGGCAAAGTAACAGTTTATCCAAACAATGCCTGCACGAACTGACCTTGATACTGTGTTTGCTGTATCCAAATTCTTGGTTATAATTCCTGCTGCTAATCCATACCTAGTATTGTTCGCACTTCTGATACCATCCTCAATGCATCTGTTCATATATCATTCTTCAATTTAGTATTCATCAACAAAACCACATGTTACTTTAATACCAACACCGCAACAGAGTACAACATTTTCAACTTACTTAAACTTCATCAATGCCATCACAGGACCAACAATTTCATCCTGTGCAATAACCATGTCCTCCTGCATCCGTTTTTACAGTGTCAGGGTCAGTTATGCAGCAGTCTATTTGTTCTAGTAAAACTATTTTCTGTTATTTTTCTGTGACATAAAAATACAAACATTTCATGTGCATTTCAAAAGAGTTGTTGGTGTTCACCTTAACATTGGTAAAAATAGTTGGCTCAATGTAGTAGCCCTTGTTACCAACTCTTTTGCCTCCTGTGAGGAGAGTGGCTCCTTCTCTTTTTCCATGTTTAGGAAATAACTTTTTCAAATTGTTTTTTGTCAACCTGTGATAAAATGTTGTAAGCAAACATAGAAATTGGAGAACTAGTAAAATAAGAACCAGGATAAGTTCAATAACATGAGCAAAGATAATGGATTTGTGGCCCTTGTTGAACTTTGCAATCAAAAGGGTCTCCAACAACCCAAGCTTTTGCCTTCTCCACCAACTTCTTCTCAAAGTCTTCATAAATTCCTTCTGAACAAAACACACGGAACCTGCAACACAAATTTCCCCCTAAACAACAACGTTAAACAGTTGTTAGTACTAAGATGTACAAAATGGTTGTTATATAAAAAGCGAAAGTGATTTAAAAGAAGATTCACCTTAGTGTACAGTACACCCACTAGAGCAAGCTCCACAGCTTTATCTATATCAGCATCATCAAAAATTATGAGAGGTGACTTGCCTCCTAATTCAAGTGAAACTGGTTTTAGATTACTATTGACTGACTGCACCATGCATTATTTCACGCCCCACTTCAGTTGAACCTGTAAAACTCACCTACATAAGAATAAAGCACTATAAAGCCAATTTAATAAGTTTTACTTTGTTAAAATCATGGTACTTTCACATATGCTTGCCATTTAAGTTAACTTATCAACGTCCATGTGTGAACATATGGCAGCACCTGCAATTAGGCCAAATCCAGGAACTACATTCAGCACCACGTCTGGGATTCCAGCCTTAAAAAACCAAGGAAAACCAATCAATTTCACACTAAATATCACTTTGAAGTATTCATCAAAGTTCTTTATCAGATAGAAGAAAAAAAATGATTTGAGAAGGATTAGTGAGTATAAGAGACACTTGAATAGTTGTGTTCACAATTTTGTCTAAAAAAAATTACACTATAAAGTTTACAATTTTTGTCCATCTTCATTCCTGTATAATGTTTAATTTTTTCATATATATTCAATATGTGAGTTAAATTCATATTTGGATTTCGAGACACACCGATGGTATAATTTTATTTTTGTCATAATTTTGCAAGAAAATTAAACTCTGATCTTAACCAACAAGAAGAAGAGATTTGAAAGTGTTTTGTGGACAGTCTTCATTGTTGAGTAGATACCAGTGTAGCAAGATGAGCATGAAACAATGCTGAGAGAGGTGTTTGTTCAGCAGGCTTAAGAACCATAGTACAACCAGCAGCCAAAGCAGGGTCAACCATGGTGTAAAACATGGAGGTGGGGAAATTCCAGGGAATGATGTGTCCCACAACACCAATTGGTTCTATTAAAATATATGCTTGCAACTCCCGTGCAAGTTCTAGTACTTCTCCAGTTATTACAGTTTACAAGAACAGGCTTTTGTATCTCTCTTTTCTCTCTCTCTCTCTCGTCGCAGATCTGAGAGTCTCACAGATTACAGGGTTCCACGGAGTTCACGCATTTTGACCCTTTTATTCTCCGCTGGCTATTCACCCAAACGACACGCTCCAATAATCTAGCTCCGATTCGCTCCAATCGGATCCCCTACCCGATTTCGCTCGGATCTAGGAGCTCGGGTAAGACCAGAGGATTTATCAATTCAATCTGAACGGATTTCTGGTTTTACAAAATTTGTTGATTAATTCCGCGAGGGTTTAGTGTGTGAGTGAGTAAGGTTGGGGTTTGCGATGGCTCCCACGACGATCCGGAAGGCGATTGGGGTGGTGAAGGACCAGACCAGCATAAGGATTGCGAAGGTCGCCGGCAACACGGCGCCGGAAATAGAGGTCGCGGTTGTCAAGGCCACCAGCCACGAAGACGACCCCGCCAGCGAGAAGTACGTCAGAGAGATCTTGAACCTCATGTCGCAATCGCGCGGCTACGTCCTCGCATGCGTATCCGCGGTGTCCAAGCGTTTGGGGAAGACGCGCGACTGGATTGTGGCGCTGAAGGCGCTCATGCTCGTGCACCGGCTCATGAACGAGGGTCCCCCTCTGTTCCAGGAGGAGATCCTTTATGCCATCCGCCGAGGATCACGGTTCCTCAATATGTTTGATTTTATAGACGAGGCTCACTCCAGCTCCTGGGATCACTCCGCTTTTGTGAGGACCTATGCTATGTATCTCGACCAGAGGCTTGAGTTGATGCTGTTTTATAGAAAGAGCACCACCGCCGGTACCTGTGGTGGTAGTGTTGGCGGCGGCGGTGCTGATGATAGATTTGGCGGAGGGGACAATTTCCGGTGGTGGGGACATGACATGAGTGAATCGGTGACTCCTTTGAGGGATATGACTCTGGATAAGAGGGTTTTCGATAAGATGGATCATTTGCAGAGGTTGTTGGATCGGTTTCTGGCTTGTAGGCCTACTGGGTCTGCGAAGCTTAGTAGGATGGTTTTGGTTGCTTTGTATCATATTGTTAGGGAGAGTTTTCAATTGTATGCTGCTATATGTGAGGTTTTGGCTGTGTTGCTTGACGACTTCTTCATTGATATGGAGTACGTCGATTGCGTGAAGGCTTTTGAAGCTTATGACAGTGCGGCTACGCAGTTTGGTGAGCTTGTTGGTTTTTATAATTGGTGTAAGGATTATGGTGTGGTGAGGTCCTCGGAGTACCCTGAGGTTCAGAGGATTACCACCGAGTTGCTTGAGACGATGGAGAAGTTTGTGAGGGACATGGCTAGGACCGGGCATAATGTTAATGGTATTGTTTTATACTAGAATAAACTGAATTGGCTGTATTAAACATTGAACTATATTATTGTCTAGTACAATTTTTAAAAACCAAACTTAAATAAGTTAATTATTTTATGACTGATCTGAACTTTATTTTAGTTTTTTTTGCTTCACGCTTAGCTAGTACTAGTAATGTACAACATTCATTGTATTTCCTCGTCGTACATTATGCACACAATTTGCTCTTCGATTTTCTTTTTCATTTCATATATAAGAAAGAGTACGTAACACTTTTTAGGTTATATTATAATAATATATTTAACTAACAATTTTATGGTTATATTATAAGTTACAGTTTTATTGATATTAATTATTTAATTTTATAAAAAATAGTCTGTAATATTTATTTTATTTATAAATAATAGTGTTATATATAATTTATATTAATTAATGTAATTATTTATGATAAAGAAAATTTAATACTTCCGGCCCTTATTTCCTAAATATTTTTTGATACTCAACACAAAATAAAATCTGCCTCTTTTAATTATAGTTTCTTCTTTTTTACTTGAAAATGTATTTTTCTTATATATCACATAATTACTATTATTCTTGGAAAATGGTATAATAGTGGGAGAATTAATTTTTATAAATAATATCTTAAGTTTTATTTTTATTATCGCTTTATTACATAACAAAATCACGTGATATTATATATAATTTTATATTATTTTATCAATTTCTGTATTTCTTTCTTCAAATATATTTTTTATAGTTTTAAATATATAGTGTTTTAACTAAATTTATATTTTATTTAAATTTAAAAATATTATAAATATATAAAATACTCTTTACATACAGAAAAACGTTAATTTTAAACTATTGTACATGAATAAGTATTGCAGAAAATACTTTAACTTAATTCGTTATTAATATACTTGTTAAGTTTATTAGCAAAACAATAAAAAAAATTGAAGAAAAAATTCAACAATTTAAATTGCTGTAATAATTTATTAATAATTGAAATGATGAAGTACATTTTAGTTAAAAAATAGTACAATTTGGTTCAAAATTAATGTGGTTTAGTTAAAAAATGGTTCAAAAATAGTGCAGTTCAGTTTAAAAATAGTGCAGTTTGTACAACAGTTCAATTTTATAATAGTTTAGTTCATATTATAGTGCAGTTCAGTTCAGTATATTAGACAAAAAAATAGTTCAGTACAGTTCAGGCGAACTATTTTTTTAGTTTAGTGCAGTTTTTAATGGTTCAGTGCAGTTCAGTATGCTTTGTCCAACCTTAGACATGGCTAAGAGGTCGAAGAGTCCCCAGAGAAAAGAGGAGGAGCCAGCACCAGATGTGAACAAAATCAAGGCATTGCCTCCTCCGGAGAATTATAGTACTTCTCCATGAATTTCATCAGCAGCACCAGCACCAGCACAGTAACGTAGAGGGTATTTTCTGCTGTGGGAACTTCATAAGCCTTAATTGTATCGTGTGATATAGTTTTCCAGCATTAATTGCATCCAGTGTCGCTATTTCTTCAGCGTTTTCATCAATTACTTCTGCCCATTTCATCATCAGTTTGCTCTTTCCTGGTTCTCCATGTTAACGAAGATAATAACACATGCAAATGATTGAAAATGGATGGAAAAGTAATATGTATATAACTCGGTGTAAATATGTGGGGTTAAACTAGATTAAGAGATCACTCCTTAGTATTAGAATCATTGGAGTGAAATTTTTTTTTAGAATCGGATATTTTTAAAATTTTTTATAAAATTTTCTGAAGATATTGAAATGTACTCTACACTTTGATGACTAGACTCAAACCGGCCTATATGTGTTTCAAGTGAATGTGAAGTTGATTTATGTTCATGTGTGTTAGGTCGACCTGTGTTCATATGTACATTGGGTCGATCTCAAGTTGACTTATGATTATGTGTGTGTTGAACTAACCTATGATTATGTGTGCGTCAGATCGACCTCAAGTTGACCTATGATCATGTGTGTTTTGTGCTGATCTCAAGCCGACTTATGATCATGTGTGTGTTGGGCTAACCTATGTTCATGTTTGTATTGGGTTGACCTCCAACCGACCTCATTAGGAGGATATATTGTGCTCGACTTGGAGTCAACATATGTACTCGGAGGCACTCGGTCCGATCTAAGCCTGACCTATCCAGAAGACTCAATTTACTTAAAACTGCGATCCCTTTTTCCTTAAGATAATGACAAAACAATCAAACAATCATGTAATCACATCCCATAAAGGTCGGGGGGAGTAAACCTTGCACACATCATCTATATCCTGTGATTGTAGGAGGACTGAAGCAGGAAGAGTTGAAGACCGTTATAAAGTTAAGTAGCTGCTCTCCACTAAAAGCAGAGGAAAGAGTGCGGAAAGGCATATTGGGAGAGAAAGCATTCTCTTATAAACACATATCTTGCAAAGGGAATGAGATGTGATTATCAATCATCTGGAACTATCTCTAATGATAACATGTACCATAGATTATAATTTATTATCTTACATGAATGTTCACGTGTTGATTTTTATATCGAGATTAATAATTGATTTTGGATTAGAATATTTTTTTTTGGCTTAAATAGTACTTTGGTCTTAGTTATCGTTCGGTTTTTTCAATGTGGTCCTAATGTTGATTTTTTTTTTCAATTTGGTCCTAATATTGATAAATTTTTTTTCAATTTGGTCCTTTTCGCTAACACCGTTAAAATAGTTAACGGATGTGAACAGTAACTGTCACGTGTCATTTTGTGATTTTTGTGATTTTTTTTTAATTTTTTTTAATTTAAAAAAAAATGTACACGTGTCAAGCCTATATCATGCACGCGTCATTTTTGTGATTTTTAATTTTTTTTAATTTTTTAATTTTTTTAATTAAAAAAAATCCACATGTCAAGCTAATATCATGTCACGTGTCAGAATTAGATTTTTATATTCAATTTGGTCATAATATTCGTTATTTGTTTTTAATTTGGTCCTAGTTTTTTTTTAAATTTAGTATTTTTGTTCCTCTCCAAAGACAAAATATAATTTGTATATAAATGTTATATGGATATTCTTATTAAAATACATATCTTTATTAAATATTTTTAATTTAAAATTAGAGTTGGTTTAAAATTCAATATTTTTAACCTCTTAAAATTTTAAATTAATGGTGTTATTGCTTTTTTTTCATTTTAATTTTAAACTAACTCTAATTCTAAATTAAAAATATTTAACAAAAATATGCATTTTAATATATACAAATTAAATTTTGTCTCAATTTGGAGAGGAACAAAAATGTTAAATTTAAAAAACAAATTAGGATCAAATTGAAAACAATTAATGAATATTGGGACCAAATTGAATATAAAAAACTGACTCTGACGTGTGGCATGATATTAGCTTGACACGTGGATTTTTTTTAAATTTAAAAAATTCAATTTTAAAAATATTTAAAAATTTTAAAAATTTTAAAAAAATAAAAAATCACAAAAATGACATGTGGCATGATATGGGTTTGACACGTGTACATTTTTTTTAAAATAAAATAAAATAAAATAAAAAATAAATAAATAAAAACTAAAAAAAATTAAAGAAAACAATTTAAAAAAATAAAAAAAAATCACAAAAATGACACGTGGCGGCTACTTTTCACATCCGTTAACTATTTTAACGGTGTTAGCGAAAATGACCAAATTGAAAAAAATTTACCAATATTAGGACCAAATTGAAAAAAAAAATCAACAGTAAGACCACATTGAAAAAACTAAACAAAAACTATGACCAAATTACTATTTAAATTTTTTTTTTTTACATGAGTCTTATGTTTAATAAAAATATAGAAAATCTTCTTTCAATTTTCTTTTATTGTCCTTAATAACCGGGTTTTGTGTCCAGAGTAAGTATTATTTATCTACTTTCTTTTGCATCCTTAGAATCGAATACAAATATGAAAGAAGTTTTCAACTTAACTAAGTTTCTTATTTATCTCCTAATCTGCTATTGTTGTTTTTATTCCTAAAACGCAAAAACTTATTAAAATTAACTATAATCACATTATTATAAATAAGACCACATTTTCGTAAAAGAAAAACTAAACAATTTTATTAAAATGTTGTGATGAAATATTGTATAAAGATTTAAGAATTGAATGAAAATTATGTCCACAAATATTTAGATTTGTTTTTATACCAAGATTTTGATAGAAAAAATTGATATGCCGTGAGAGTGACGCGTGTGAAATGTTGTGTTGATTAACGATGCTAGTCGATATCAACTAAATACGGTTCAAAATATCAACTAAATAATTAAATCAAAATTACACAGCGAAAAAAAATAAAATTAATAAATTATGTTAATTATAAAAAATCATGTAATTTATCTGATAGATGCCACGCAGGATCTGTTAGTGATCAGTTAGTGGCACTAAATAGAGCCACGTGGAAGCAGCAAAGACAGATGCCACATGGTTTCCGACTTTAGTTGATGCAGTGGATCTTTGTCCAACACAACATAGAATGTGGTCGCACACAAACATCCTTAAAACCTGTTTCACTGCTTCTTACGATGCCAATTCCCTTCCCCTTTCTTTTCTTTTCTCTTCTTCCACAATGTCATATTCCCCTCAGATTCTTTTCTTTTTCAACTCTAAACTTCAAAAGTGAGCCACACAATTTATATATAATGTATTGTACCCACTGTTAGGAAAAAGTTTGAAAGCACAAAGAAGAATCAATGTGTCACCCTGGAATTCCTTTTCTCAACAGAGAAAGCTTCGTACTGCATAGAAGATGGGTTTTGTCGGCGGTGGCAAGGCAGGCTCACGGTGGTGGCAGCTCCGGAGAGAGTAGTTCTGCGAAGCGATGCGTGTGCTCGCCGTCGCAGCATCCGGGGTCATTCCGGTGCCGGTTGCATCACGGCGAGTATGTATGGCGTGGTAGGACTAGTAAGTAGATAGATGTATCCAACGATAAGAGTTCATAAGCATGCATGTAAATAAATAATCCTTCTTTCTTCTTTCATGATGAATAATGATGAAAGAATTTGAGATCAGAGGATGCAGCTGCTTGCACTTGTGGTAAAATAATAATGAAAAGTTTGTGACTTTCTTTGTTTTATCTGTGCCAATTTATCCAGGAATTTCAACAGAGCCTTATCTCAAAGTAAAATTTACAGAATATCTGATCAGTTAAAAAATTAAGTTTTAATTGTGGGGTTGACTTTATGAAGAAATTAGGATAAAGAAAGTCAAACATAGATAACAAAAAGAGACTGTTGTTTGCTACAAATTTAACAGTGTATGTATACATTCAGTGACAACTTTGGAAAGTGAGGCAAATATAAAAATCAAACTTTTACCATAATTTTGAATTCATCAACACACAAACTATGTGAAAAACTTAGACTAAACATACTTGAGCATGTGTTATGTAGAGTAACATGACCCAATTTTATTACTCTGATGAAGTACATATGTTAAATCTGCTGTACTGTTTAAACTGAAAGCAGAAAGGAGATATTCAAAGCCAAGGAGAATTGTAAATGGGAGTTACAACAGATTTAACTTGTAGATACTTGTGTAGGGCTTCCAATCCAAAATCTCTTCCAAATCCACTCATCTTGTACCCTCCATAAGGAATGTCATTCCCGAAGGCAAAGTAGCAATTGATCCAAACAATGCCTGCACGAAGGGACCTTGACACAGTGTTGGCTGTGTCCAAACTCTTGGTCACAATGCCTGATGCTAGACCATACTTAGTGCTGTTGGCAATCTTTATTGCATCATCAATAGTCCTGTTATTCATTCATACATCAGTTTTGGATTCAGAATTCATGAACAGATTCAAAGACATTACTAGGAATACATTCAATCAATTATAGCAGTAAGTAAATAAAATTACAGTAACTTACTTAAACTTCATCAAGGCCATCACAGGACCAAATATCTCCTCCTGCACTATACGCATGTCCTCCTATACAAGATATTATGAAAAAGACAATGTGATGGTTAGTTATCCATTTCTTCTTAAAATAACCTCGTTTTGTACTTGGGTGGAGTTAAAAATCACCTTAACATTGGAGAAAATTGTAGGTTCAATGTAGTAACCCTTGTCTCCCACTCTTTTTCCACCAGTCAAAAGGGTGGCACCTTCTTTCTTTCCAATCTCAATATAGGAAAGGATCTTTTCAAATTGCTTCTTGTCAACCTACAACAAGGAAACGATAGCCAATTACTCTCATTTTTGTTTCAATAATTAGAGTTACTAGAAGACATATTCCGTATGTTTTTAGAACTGATGTAGATATAACTCTGCTACTACATTCAAACCTGAGGCCCTTGTTGAGCTTTAGGATCAAAAGGATCACCAACCACCCAAGCTTTTGCTTTCTCCACCAATTTCTTCTCAAATTCATCATAAATTCCTTCTTGAACGAGCACACGAGAGCCTGCAACACAGATTTCTCCCTGAAATCGATAGTAGAAAAAGTTAGAATATTTCCAACTGGTATGTGAAAAGGATTAAATTTCATGAAGGAAAACCACCTTATTGAAAACGATGCCCAAGAGGGCAAGCTCAGCAGCTTTATTTACATCAGCATCATCAAAAACTATGACGGGTGACTTGCCTCCTAATTCAAGTGAAACTTGTTTCAAATTACTACTAGCTGCAGAACGCATTATTTCACGCCCCACTTCTGTTGAACCTGTGAAGCTTACCTACACATGCACAAATCACAAATCACAATCATATTGGTTTTACTGTATGTTACTCTGTTATTATTATTTGTGATCAATTATTATTATTTTGTATATTGCACCTTAATTTAGTCTATTTATAGTCTCAACTGTCAACCAAAGCAATAACTGTTATATGTCAAGCAAAAATGAGAGTCCAATAAAAAAACTATGGCATTACATGAGAGAACAACGTAACTTAAGTATCACATAATGTCCACATATTTTACGTTTAAGTAGTTACCAGATCAATGTCCATGTGTGAGCTTATTGCAGCACCTGCAGTTCGACCAAATCCTGGTACTACATTAAGTACTCCATCTGGAATTCCAGCCTTCAAAACATAAAAGTAAGGAAAATCAATAACTCAACCTTTAGTAACCAACTTGTTAATGCCATTTGTAAAAGACACATACCAATTTAGCTAGATGAGCATAATACAAGGCTGAGAGAGGTGTTTGTTCAGCAGGCTTGAGGACCATTGTGCAACCGGCAGCCAAGGAAGGACTAACCTTGGCAACAAACATGGTGGTAGGGAAGTTCCAGGGAATAATGTGTCCCACAACACCAACTGGTTCTAGTAAAGTATATGCATGGAACTTCCCAGAAGCTTTCAAGACCTCCCCGTGGATTTTATCTGCTGCACCAGCATAATAACGTATAGTAGCTGCTGCTGCAGGAATGTCACCAACCTTACAATAGTGGTACAACTTCCCAGCATCGATGGCATCCAATGCTGCTATTTCATCTATGTTTTGCTCAATTAAATCTGCCCATTTCATCATAATTCTTGCTCTTTCCTGATTTCAGAAACATCTCAAAGTTTAGTATCATATTGCCAAAGTGATGAACACTTGTGTCATGTCAATGCTATCAGAAAGTAAAAGAACCATGCTGGTGGTGAAGAACATTTTCACAAACAGTTCATCGACAAGCACTAATACAGCAAACATTTATCTAGACAGTGTACAGTTTTGTCAATATTGGGTAGCTACTTTTAACAAGATAACACCCATCACCGCCATTAACCCATAACTCGGTGGAACTGATCAACTTGCAAAAGAGAAAATCATGTCTCGTGTTTTAACAAGTATTACACTATTTGTTTGAAGTCAAACTAAAAAAGGCGTTACACGTTGGAGACTCGTGTTTCTTGAACTTAAAACACGGTATTTGTTCAATGTTGATGTCGTGCACGGTTTAAATCCACATGCATCTACTGTAACCTTCTGCCAAACGTTTACATAGATAAATTATGCAAACTTAACATCCACAGTGTTTGATTTTTTTATTTTTTATTTTACTCATCTTAATCCTTGAAGAGACTTCAATTATTTGAATCAACTCAATGATAAAGACATAAATAAATAAAATTCAAAATATGAAAACCAAAAGATGACTTGATCGATCGGTCCAATCCTATACATCACGAATACAGACAAAGCTTATATTATATTCAGAAAATTCCATTGCCAAATCCCAAGGGATTCACGTTTCGAGGTCTGAAAAATTCCTCGAAAAATGCATAATTATTTCGATGCTTCCTATAATTCAATTTTAAATGAGTTGGCATACTTTTAATATTGCTATATATTTTTGTCATTGTTTTTTCCTTTGTTTCATCCCCTGTCACTAAATGATCAATTTACGACTAATTAATAAAAATCAATTATTTGTACTAATTAAAAAGTTGGCATAGTAAAATTTTATAAATTTATACAATCAATTATTAGGGTCACTTTAAATCATAATCGAGTTCAATTATACATGTGTCAATCACAGATATGAGATGAGATGACCCGTGACCGAAGGTGGGTCATGTTATGCGCATCAAAATCAAAAACTGAAATTAATGTCTCAGACAAGCTCATTGCAGAAAAAAAAGTCAAAAACATTAAAGGCACGCTAGAATCAGCCACAAAAATTATGAATTCAGTTCAAGAAAACTAATTACGAAAAAAAGTCAAATATTTAGTTATTAGTTATCAAGTTAAAGTATATAAATTTCATTTAATATTTAGGTTTTTTATTAATATCTAGATTCCATTATAACGCAGACATGAAATTGCCAGATCGAAACTATTTCTTGTGTGACTTTTACACTGATAAAATGGAAAAACATTTTTAATATTTTTTTTTATGAATGTAAAATTAAATATTTTACTTATAATAAATAGCAAACGTGACAAAATAAATGAGACCCACAAATCTATGGCGATAACGTAACAGTTCTTTGTAGATAGAAGAAGAAGAAGAGAAATGATAACGTACCACACCGGGCATACGAGGCCATGGACCATGGTCGAAAGCGACACGTGCCGCTTTCACAGCAATGTCAATGTCTTCTTTTCCTCCTTCTGCGATCTTCGTAATCACTTCCCCTGTCCTTGGATCTATTGTCTCAAACTCTTTTCCTGAAATTTATTTTCTCAATTTTATAAATAAAATAAAAATATTTTCTGGAATCTTCATTTTTGCAACACTTCACTGCATTTTATATTAATGAAAATTCAAAAACACTCACAAACAAGACGCACAAAAAGACTCCTATTTCAAACTAATTGAATTAGTTAAATAAAATTAAATCAGTCCAATTGATTGTGCTCTACTTTCAGTATCAAATTTTTTACATCTACAGTCCATGATTCTAGTTTTTTTTTTTTATCATACATAAAGTATATACTTCTTGCATATATATATATATATATATACATATATATATATATTTATATATATTGTTATTATTTAATTGATATACGTGAATTATATTTATTCATTGCTTTACACAGACCATTTAATAAACCAGTCTATAAATTAAAAAATATATATTAATTATGGTCCACACAAAGAGTTCTCTTCTCATCAATATCTGAAATTTGTTTAGTGTATACATCATTTCGTTTTCAAATGAAACACAGCAAAATAATCTCGAATTTGTTTAGTGTTTATACATCATTCCGTTTTCAAATGAAACACAGCAAAATAAACAGAGAGAAAACAAATTAGACAAGATGAAAAAGAGCAGTAACTATCTAATTTTCTTTTGTAAACCTCATTTTATATACAAATTTTAAAATTTAATTAAATTTAAAGTCGAATTTTTATCAAATGTTCCGATTTTGACTCAAATTCGTCCGATATCAATAACTATTATTCTTTTTATAAATATTTTTCGCTTTATAAATTTAAGCTCAGTCAAAATTTTATCTTTAAAAAATATTTCGAGAAATTAAAAGATCTAAAAATATTTAAACTTTACTTAATCTATTCCGGACAGTATAAGACTTATAGGATATAACATAATATAAAAGTTATAATTTAATATTTATATTAGCAAAATATGTTGTTTTTACAGTAAAAAGTATACTGATAAAAGAATATACGGTAAAAAGTTATGTAAGTGGACGTCAGAACCAAAGTTAATATGTAAAGAAAAACAGCAAATATATTTTAAATCTGCTTGCAAGAAGATAAGTTGAGTGCTTCACTTAATTTATGCCATTTTTTCTTCTCTCATTTCACTTTCCATTACTCCAAACCAGGAACAGTAACCATTTTTGATATAGGGTTTCCCTTGAGGTTTTTCACAGATAAAAAAAAAGTGCAGAGAGAAAAGTGAAAGTAAAGAGATTGAAGTTAAGAACCTGAAAGGGAATCAACAAATTGTCCATTGATGAAGAGTTTGGTGAACTTGATGGGAGGAATGTTGAAGGAAGAAGCTTGGCCGCCATTAGAGAGAGCAGCCATGTTTGTGTGTAGAGAAGCAACAGAAAGAAGCAGAGAGAAGACACTCACAGGGCAATGCTTTTACGCATCTAATCTGATATCAGAGAAAACAACAGAAAGGTCCCCCTTTTATACACACCCTAGCCTTTATGACAATAATAGGATGCAAAAAGCAACTCATTGTCAATAACATTATTTAATTTTTTTTAAATTAAATATATTTTTTAACTTTTAAAACTCTTACACTCATGTTTGAACCGTCTGAAATATTGTTTAAAACTTAAATATATATATATATATATATATATATATATTTTATATTTAAATGTAAAAATTTTAAATAAAAGAGAATTTTAAATGGATTAAGTATGTTTTTAGTTCGTGAAATTTGGTCAAAAATTGAAATTCATCTCTACTTAAAATTTTGATAAATTTTGGTCCTTAAACTTTAAAAATAAATGAATATAGTCCTTTTAACCTAATTAATTTGACTTTTTTTCAACATGTCAAATGTGTTTCATGTTAATATTGGAGTTGTTTATGCTGTTTGACACATTCTCGACTCAATCCGAAATCTAAAAATAAGTTAACAAAATTAGTTTAAAAAGATTATATTCATTATTTTTTAAATTTAGAAATCAAAATTTATCAAAGTTTCGACCAAAAACAAACTCCAATTTTAGATCAAAGTTCTGGTAAAAACATACTTAACCCATTTTAAATTTATTGTTTCTTTAAAATAAATTTAAATAAATTATACTTCGGCATATAAATTAAGAAAACTGAATATCCACCATAAATTTTACACGTGGGTATCCGTCGTTTTTCATGACCAGTGTAGGGACGTCACATTCGAATCAGCCACAAATTTATTTATATAAAAATATTTAATAAAAATATTAATAAATAAATAATATAACACTTTTTATAGGATTATTTTTCACTATACATTAGTCATTGAATTAATTTATGAAATAAATAATTTTTTTGAAAGCCTTCAACAGGTCAGACTTTCAAGTTTGGACACTGTTTTATATTCAGTTACTTTTTTTTTCATTTTATTTTACATAACGTGTTTAATTTCTCTTTTTCTATTTCGCATTCAGACCATTCTTGAATCCTCTAGAGTTTTTATATGGCCGGAGATGCGTATTTTAGGAAAGTTATTTTTTTTTCTTTATGATGTATTAGTTATGTGACACTTATAATTAAGATTTTATTTAATACCGACATAAAATCGTAGTATCATCATTATATAATTTTTAATATTAATTACTAATATTTGTGAACTTATTAATTAGTATGTATGGGTTACCATAAATACATTTAATATCAGTAATTTCCAGTAGATACATACTAATTTATCTTACAATGTTGAATATAATATAATGTATATATTTATTAATTTAATAATGTAATTAATTATTAACATCCATAAAAATGAAATAAGCTAACATTAATATAAAATATACTAATAGTATTAGAGGTACTTTAAAAAATAATTAATGCATCATATACGTAGACAGTTCTACAAAACGGATAAACAGGTTTTAAAAAAGATGAAGAAAAAAAAAGTAGAAATTGTTATTGCTAAAAAAAAAATATAAGATTGATGGTACTAGGTTGTATTTGAATTAAGAAGCGGAGATCAAAGAATAAAAAATTAAAAAATGTGATTATTTACATTAAAAAAATAGACAATAAAAAGGAAAAAAAAAACTTTGAAAGTTTATGAAAGATTTAATTTATTAAAATTTGAAAAACAATATATTTATATATGTTTCTTTTTCTTTCCCCTAATTTATGCAAGGACAGTGAAACCAATCTTTCACATCTTTCTTTGTTCACACATAGTTAAACATCAGCAAAAAAAAAAATAAAAGAATAAGAATACAATAAGAAGAAAAAAGTGGAATAAATAAATAAAAATCATAATAAGATGACAACGCAAAATAATATGAAAATAAATAAGAATTATAATGTTATTCAAATAAAACTTTTTAACATTTCTATGAATGTAATACTAGTAAGTACATTCATTAATTGATATTAACATGGAAGGGGTTAGAAATTTAAACTATTTATTATGTGAGTTAAACATTTGTTAGATTATTAATTAATATTTATGATGTTAAATAAACCTGTTTAATACCCTTAATATCTAATAAATAAGTTTTAATTTGTTATAAATAAAATGGACTATTAGTCTTTATTTATCTTTTAAGCAATTACTGTATATTTATAAATATATACAAAATTAGTAGAATAACATCAATAAAAATGAAATAATAGCACTAAATATTTAAAAATAGTAATTATTGATATATTAAATAACGGGAAAGTAAAATTATAAAAATAAAAAACACATTTCTAAAACTTTTGGTTTATTTTTTTTCTTTTTTTTTAAATGTTAAATTGATGATCAGTTATTTTAAATTTCAATTTGGTCTTAATTTTAAAAATTTATACAATTTTATCTTTTTAGTTCAATTTATTAAGACAAATCAATTATTTTTTATTAATATTAAATAATTCTTATTAAGCACTTCAATTTTGATGATCTTAAAAAATTTAACAAAAATTACTAAATTATATTAATTTATCAAAAATTAAAACTAAATTAAAATATCATAAAACTAAAAAACTAATTTGATATTTTTAGAAAAATAATAATAATTAAACCTTATTATTATATTCATCATTTGAAAAGTGGACCACCGGCTAATTAAAATGATCGAACTAAAAATTGGCACGGTCGTGTCACTCTGTACGAAACCAGATTTTTTAAAAACCAACAAAAAGTGATAAAAGAAACTGAAATAATCGGTGATTTCGTTTTATTTTTTAAATTCAATTTACATTTTTTAATTAAAAAAATATTTATGAATTAATATAAATTATTTTATCAATTATTCTTTTGTTATAAAACATATAATTGATTCATTTATTTAATTTACATCTTTTACGTCTCACTTTCATACAATTTATTATATTAATTTACAGTTGTTTATTTTATGTGTAAATTAAATTTTCTAATGAATATCATTATAATTTATTGATTAACATAACCATTATAGTATATTTTGTTCAAATTCTTATACTCATCCTGTATTATATTTATCTAATAATACCAAATAACTATTATTTATTAAAACTTATTTAGTCAAAGTTGAAGATAATGTATTGATTTAGTAACTGTTAAGTTTTAAAAATATATTTTTATAAAAAATATAATTTATGAGTGGTGCCAAAGGAGGAACACAAGGTTGGTCCAAACTCAATAACAAGGTAGTCCCAAAAAAAAAAAAAAAAAAAAAAAAGGAAAGGAGAAAAAAGGATAA
>Ga0214543_1000357_pt1 | contig 73767 bp, 42 predicted proteins | sample CNSS2metaG_FD_160094 | JGI IMG/M metagenome (GOLD analysis project Ga0214543, IMG submission 160094) | Root nodule microbial communities from cowpea collected in UCLA plant growth center, Los Angeles, California, USA - CNSS2 | ecosystem: Host-associated > Plants > Roots > Nodule | place: USA... | reverse complement strand
TTCCTCCTTGTCAAGAATATATAGTGAAAACAGGTAGGAAATATTAGGAAGAGGCTAATATACTGAACAAAAGTCGTTGTAGTTACCTTTTTTATTATCTGATTCAGATACATTATCTTTTAGCACCTTATACATTCCGTACAAAAGCCCATATTCCTTCTGCCCTGTTGCCCAATTTTTTTTTTGTAAAGTAGGTTATAATTTTGTTCCTCCTTGTCAAGAATATATAGTGAAAACAGGTAGGAAATATTAGGAAGAGGCTAATATACTGAACAAAAGTCGTTGTAGTTACCTTTTTTATTATCTGATTCAGATACATTATCTTTTAGCACCTTATACATTCCGTACAAAAGCCCATATTCCTTCTGCCCTGTTGGCCTTCAGACAATAGATATATTATCTGAGTTTTGGTGGTGCTCGCTATTGGGTGCTTTATGCTCTAGCAACATTTACCAGGTTCTTGTGCACAAGTAGCCTTAAAAGCTAGATATATATAACTCCTAGTAATCTGGTATTCTTATGTTGTAAGTAAAGCTTCAAAATATATTCTATTTGTCTTTGGGCTTTTAAGCTCCTGGAGGAGAGAGTGTAATGCTTTTTCCATGCAATTGATTTGGTTTTTCAACTATTTGGCGGGCCTTTAATATAGAAGAGATGGGTGAAAGTCAGGGGAACATACTTTTCCTCTTCATAATGAGCATGCTGAAGTTCTACTTCATTTTCTATTGCTATCGTGGTTTATCTCAACTTTTTAAAATTTTGTTATTTGAAATTTTGAAATGAGAAAACTTTTTAGGGGAGAAATTTTCTTCGGTTTTCCACAAGGCATTCGGTTTGTGAATCAGTGGACTTCTGCTAACTTAGCTTCTTCTTTTTTACTTCGCAGCTTGCTTTAACCATTGTTTATATTGCTGCGGGAGTTTTTGTTGCTGGTTGGATTGGTAAAGTTAAATGTTTAATGAAATTTTCATCATGGGAAATGTGTTTTATGAGATGTTGCATTTTAAGTCTTGTGCTATTCTAATGCTCTCCCCCTCCTGTGAAATAGAGGTTTCGTGTTGGATCTTGACGGGAGAACGGCAGACTGCTGTCATCAGGTCAAATTATGTTCAAGTACTGCTTAATCAAGATATGAGTTTTTTTGATACTTATGGGAACAATGGAGACATTGTGAGTCAAGTATTGAGTGATGTGTTGCTTATCCAGTCTGCTCTTAGTGAAAAAGTATGTCTTGTTCTAATCATGTGTATCAATTACTTCCTTCATAAAAAATTAGCTTCTCTGCAGTTAATATCTCTGGACATATGTCTTGTATAATATATTTGCACGCTTTTGATGACACAGGTTGGAAATTATATTCATAATATGGCCACATTCTTCAGTGGTCTTGTCATTGGCATTATCAATTGTTGGCAGATTGCTTTGTTAACATTAGGAACAGGTCCATTTATTGTTGCTGCTGGAGGAATATCAAACATATTCCTCCATAGGCTAGCAGAGAATATCCAAGATGCATATGCTGAAGCAGCTGGCATTGCTGAACAGGTTGTTTATTGTTGAAATTTTAATTTTATTACATTGACCTAAGTACTTTCATCTTTTCTTTTCCCATGTGTATGCATGAGATAGGCATATGGATGGTTTTAAGATTCGTATAGTATTCTTTGTCAAATTTTCAATGAGACCACCTTATCTATTTAAAATAACACCAGTACTTCCGAATTTTAAAGCTGACATGTGGAATGGTTCAACCTTAAGGCTTTCACTTCTTTTGATGGTATTGCATATTCATTTGTTTCTGTTGGCGCCTTCTTTAATTGTATATCATATTCGGTCTTCATTTTTTTTAGCTCAATTTGGACTATTGGGAATGCAGCCTTCATTTCATAAGGTGGTTTGTTCTAGATTCTCAAACTTCCATGCAAATGAAATTGTAAATGGTGGTTCAAAAGAATGCTTTGTGCTTGTAGCTATTTCTGAAATTGAAAAAGAGCTATGTATTTGTTTCAATTTATATGTTGCCAATTTTTCCTTCTTGAGTTGCCATGTTGGAATTTTAAGGTGAAAATATGAGATCCTGTTCCTTTGGCATGATAATCCTTCGGGTATTTAGTTCAAAATTTCTGATTGACTTTCTAGCTTACATTTTAAACTACAAGAGTCTTATTGCTTCGGGTTGTTTTTGGGTAGGACAAATGACTCTCACTTTAGTAACTGAATGGAATCTCCCTCTTTCCTTTGGGTATTTAGTGCAGAATTTCTGACTGACATTCTAGCTTACACTTTTAACTACAAGTCTTACTGATTCAGATTTTTTTTTTTGTGGGATAAATAACTCCCACTTTAGTAAATTAATGGAATCTCTCTTATGTTACGATTTTACATTTTGAATTAATGGAATTTCTGACTGACATTCTAGCTTACATTTTTAACTACAAGTCTTACTGATTCAGATTCTTTTTTTGTGGGATAAATAACTCCCACTTTAGTAACCTATTTACATTTTACATCTCATATTATTCCATGTGAAACAGTTTGAAGTTGTAAAAATGAATGATTGCTTTGTTTTGTTAATAACATCAGAAATGCTTTAGTTTTATCTTTATTTTTCTTTAATATTTGAATATGAAGTGGTACATTAAGAATGATGAAGTGTTTTAGTGCCACCAACTCTCAATATAAATAATTTATTGTGTTGCAGGCAGTTTCCTATATAAGGACATTGTATGCATTTACAAATGAAACTTTGGCTAAGTATTCATATGCAACATCATTGCAAGCTACTCTTAGATATGGTATATTAATAAGTCTTGTTCAAGGTCTTGGTCTTGGATTTACATATGGTCTAGCAATATGTTCTTGTGCGTTACAACTCTGGGTTGGAAGATTCTTGATTATTCATGGAAAAGCGCATGGTGGTGAAATTATAACAGCTCTTTTTGCTGTTATTCTAAGTGGCCTGTAAGTATCAATCCCACCCAATACATATAATTTCATTATATGTTAATTTATTTTACTTAAAATTTGTTAATTTTACTCAGGGGATTGAATCAAGCAGCTACAAATTTCTACTCATTTGATCAGGGACGAATAGCTGCTTATAGATTGTTTGAGATGATAAGTCGATCACCCTCATCTGTTAATCATGATGGCACTGCCCCGGATTCAGTGCAAGGAAATATTGAATTTCGGAATGTTTATTTCAGCTATCTGTCTCGTCCTGAAATCCCTATCTTGAGTGGATTTTATCTCACCGTGCCTGCTAAGAAAGCCGTAGCACTTGTTGGCAGAAATGGCTCTGGAAAAAGTAGTATTATTCCACTCATGGAGCGTTTTTATGATCCCACATTAGGTAAAATTTCTCCAACTGTACAGTATGATTTTGTTATTGCATTCAAAGTGCTGTTTTGGTCGTTTACAGATTTGTACTGTTTTTGTCAATCTGTGATTCAGGAGAAGTTCTTTTAGATGGTGAGAACATCAAGAATTTGAAACTGGAATGGTTGAGGAGCCAAATAGGATTAGTCACCCAGGAGCCTGCTTTACTCAGTTTGAGTATAAGAGACAATATTGCTTATGGTAGGGATGCTTCCATGGATCAAATTGAAGAGGCAGCTAAAATAGCTCAAGCACATACGTTTATCAGCTCATTAGAGAAAGGTTATGACACACAGGTAAAGGTTGGGTTGCTTTATCATGTTTTCTTTAGGATGGTGTTTTTAACTGTTTCCTTAAAGTGGCAGTCAGGTTTTAATTCCCAAAACTGAGCTTCTGGCTTTCAGGTTGGCAGGGCTGGTCTGGCTCTGACCGAAGAGCAGAAAATAAAACTTTCTATTGCAAGAGCTGTGCTTCTAAATCCATCAATTCTTCTGCTTGACGAGGTTACTGGTGGACTTGATTTTGAGGCTGAGAGGGCTGTTCAGGGGGCTCTGGATTTGCTTATGTTGGGACGCTCTACACTAATAATTGCTCGCAGGCTTAGTCTCATAAGGAATGCTGACTATATAGCTGTTATGGAGGAAGGTCAGCTTGTTGAAATGGGTACTCATGATGAATTATTAACCCTGAATGGCTTATATGCAGAGCTTCTTCGATGTGAAGAGGCAACCAAACTTCCCAAGAGGTCTCTTGAACAAATCACACTTATTCCTTCACCATGCATTATTGTTTGTCTACTCATAATATAACATGGATCTCTTAAAATATTGGGAGCGATGATGGACGGGGATCAATATTTTGTTTAGAGAATTATTTCTTAGAATAATGAACTAATAATATTGACACTTTTTTTAGTGCATTCAAATTTCCATTGACTACAGCATAAACATTTTTTATTGGAATAATGTTGAACATTTCCATACTGGCATTTTCATGGATTTACTCTTTATCACCAGGATGCCTGTTCGAAACTACAAGGAAACTGCGGGCTTCCAAATTGAAAAGGATTCTTCAAGTCATAGCTTAAAAGAATCATCATCTCCTAAAATGACTAAGTCACCCTCTCTTCAAAGAATGTCTAATGTATCCCGACCTTCAGATGGCACCTATAACTTGCAAGAATCACCAAAAGTCTGGAGCCCACCACCTGAGCACATGGTGGAAAATGGACAGCTATTGGATGCAGCAGACAAGGAGCCATCAATAAGAAGGCAGGATAGTTTTGAAATGAGACTTCCCGAGCTACCAAAGATTGATGTTCAGACTCTGCAGAGACAAAAGTCAAATGAATCTGATCCTGAATCTCCAGTTTCACCTCTTTTAACATCTGATCCTAAAAGTGAACGCTCCCATTCACAGACTTTTAGTAGACTACATAGTCATTCTGATGATGTTTCAGTTAAATTGAGAGAAACAAAGGGTGTGCGACACCAAAAGCCCCCACCACTGCGGAAACTGGCTGAGCTTAGTTTTGCTGAATGGCTTTATGCTGTGTTAGGAAGCATAGGAGCTGCAATCTTTGGCTCTTTCAACCCCCTTCTTGCTTATGTTATTGGTCTTGTGGTGACAGCTTACTATAGAATTGATGACACCCGTCACCTGGAACGGGAAGTAGACAAGTGGTGCTTGATCATTGCTTGCATGGGTATTGTGACGGTAGTTGCCAACTTTTTACAGCATTTCTACTTTGGTATTATGGGTGAGAAAATGACGGAAAGAGTTAGGAGAATGATGTTCTCAGGTTCATAACTACTTTTCTGCAGTGTATTTCTTTCAAAAGATGTGTGATTTTGAACATTACATAACCTGTTTCTATGATACCGCAGCCATGCTTCGCAATGAAGTGGGATGGTTTGATGGTGAGGAGAACAGTGCTGACAATTTGTCCATGCGATTGGCCAATGATGCTACTTTTGTGCGAGCTGCTTTTAGCAACAGACTTTCCATATTTATACAGGACAGTGCTGCAGTTATTGTTGGTCTTCTTATTGGGGCTTTGCTGCACTGGCGATTAGCACTAGTGGCTTTTGCAACCCTTCCAATTCTCTGTGTTTCTGCCATTGCCCAGGTTTGCACCAGCTGAAATATAACTATTTTTAAAATGGGCGTTATGAAATTGATGAACCTGTTCTAGACCAATGAGATCTGTGATATACAACGTGAATTTGCTTTCTCAATCTTTTAATTGTATGAACTGATGAATGACTTTCTAAGAAAAATAGGAGTCCGGTCAATTTACTTAATCTTTGCACGAAACTCATTGAATGCAGTCTGTTTGTACTATTGCAGAAATTTTGGCTTGCTGGATTTTCAAGAGGTATCCAGGAAATGCACAGAAAGGCATCTTTGGTCCTTGAAGATGCGGTTAGGAACATTTACACTGTGGTTGCTTTCTGTGCTGGTAATAAGGTAATGGAGCTCTATAGGCTGCAATTGAAGAAAATATTTAAGCAGAGCTTTCTACATGGGATGGCAATTGGTTTTGCATTTGGCTTTTCACAATTTCTACTTTTTGCCTGTAATGCCCTGCTACTTTGGTACACTGCCATATGTATAAAGCGAGGTTACATGGATCCACCCACTGCACTCAAAGAGTACATGGTTTTCTCATTTGCAACATTTGCACTTGTGGAGCCTTTTGGATTGGCTCCGTACATACTAAAACGACGAAAATCCCTCATATCGGTGTTTGAAATTATAGACCGTGTTCCTAAAATTGATCCTGATGATGGCTCAGCATTGAAGCCACCCAATGTATATGGAAGCATTGAGTTAAAAAATGTTGATTTCTGTTACCCATCTCGTCCTGAAGTGTTGGTATTGAGCAATTTTAGCCTCAAAGTCAACGGGGGCCAAACGGTTGCAGTTGTGGGAGTTTCAGGATCAGGAAAGAGCACTATAATATCTTTGATTGAGAGATTTTATGATCCAGTTGCAGGCCAAGTTTTCCTGGATGGTAGGGATTTAAAGCTATATAACTTGAGATGGTTGAGGAGCCACCTTGGTCTTGTTCAGCAGGAACCTATTATCTTTTCAACAACCATAAGGGAAAACATTCTATATGCAAGGCATAATGCCACTGAAGCGGAGATGAAAGAGGCTGCAAGAATAGCAAATGCCCATCATTTCATTAGCAGCTTGCCTCACGGTTATGACACTCATATAGGGATGAGAGGCGTTGACTTAACCCCAGGACAGAAACAGAGAATTGCAATTGCTAGGGTAGTGCTGAAAAATGCCCCTATCTTATTGTTGGATGAAGCCAGTTCATCAATTGAATCCGAGTCAAGCCGAGTGGTGCAAGAGGCTCTAGACACACTAATAATGGGAAACAAGACTACCATTTTAATAGCACACAGGGCTGCAATGATGAGGCATGTGGACAATATTGTAGTGCTTAATGGCGGACGGATAGTGGAGGAAGGCAGTCATGATTCATTGGTTGCAAAGAACGGTTTGTATGTCCGCTTGATGCAACCTCATTTTGGTAAGACCTTGCGTCAGCATCGACTTGTTTAGAATATGGGAGTAATTGCTACAAATGTTTGTTCACGACCTCTCTACCTGAAGGGTTTTCCCAACAACGTGAATGACGACATGGCAATGATTGCATCACTAGGCATAGGAATTGAATACTTTAGGACAAATAGATGATGTGTAGGAAGAAGTTAAATATAGGATTTTGGAGTTTGGTCGGTTTGGTTGAATTCTTTTGAAAGCAAGCAGCTTAGACTGGGTGTTATCCATTCCTGGTATTGATTTGTTTCTCAAGAGAGAGTGGAATCAACACTAATTCTTCTGAGGTCAGGCAACTCTTTTACTGCTCTTCCTTTTCACTCTCCCTAGCTCCACCGTGGATTGTGAACTTATTCATAACTCTAATTTTCTTTTTTCTTTTTCGATTTCTCATAATTGTAGAAAATTCAGATCCAAGAGCTGTAACCTCTGTATATATAATATATAGCAATAGTTTGGAAGGCATTCCTTTTGCTGCTTGAATCCTCAGTGTTTTTCCCTCGTTAATATTCTTGCTCTTTTTATAACATTCATTTTTTAAACCCTCTTTTACTTGTATAAAGATCGGAAGATATTCTGTGCACTTGTGCTTCGTGTCCAATCTTTATTTTTTTTTCTTTAATTCTGGGTACTATATCAAAATTCTTTCACTGTAAATGTTTACTTTTGAAGGAGGTAAGAATAAATACCGCGAGCAACTTTTTAAGCAATGATATTCTTAGTGGATTGAAAAATTATAAATAATAACGACCACGTCTTCTAAAATATTTTTTTTCCGTCCTTCCACTCTATGAGAAAAGTACTTCTATAGTTACAAATAAATATAAAAGACTAAAATGTCTAAAACAACTCACTTTTTTTAAAGATCCATAAATTATTTTCCTTTTCTTAAAATCAATTATACTTATCATAGAAATTATTATAAGAACACAAAATTAGCCTAATACAGGTGTTGAATGAAGTTGTGTTTTTGATGTCGTTTCTGTAGGTATTTAATGTAATTTTGGGTAAATAAGGTGTTATTGTTTTAAGGTAAAATCAAACTTGGTCTACAAACTTGATTGTGTAAAAGTACCATATTTTCTTAACCTGTAAAAGAAGATGGTAAACTACTTCACAGAAAAAATAAATCATCTTCTTCACTTATCTATGGAAAATTTTTTTTTTTTTTCAAACCAGATGCACAACTTTTTTGACAAATCGCTTTTAGAGATATTTTAGTTATTAACAAAGTTAACTAAAAGAGACTTAAGCATAAAATGGTAGATGTAAAATGTATATAAAAATTTATTAGGTGTCAAAATAATAGTATCAAATATATTAACATGTGTGGCTAATTGTTTGGCAATTAAACTCAGATCTTACTGCATTGTGTATCTAAATAAAGATGATTACTATATATTCTTAGACACACAAATAACAACCTATTTTGGCCAACCGCTACTTTCGCTGATGCTGCAAATGTTAGAAGCAGAAGCTTTTGCAAGAATCCTTTGATCTCAGATTTCACCAACATCACATAACAGCCACACACTTGGCCAAATTATCACTCCATGAGGACTCAACTTCTTAGTCCTTACAAGCTGCAAGCTTTATTGCATCGTGTCGCTGACCTTTTCCTTGGCCGTTAATTTTGGTGTTCATAGTGCGAATATAACTCTCACGGTTAGTCCTCATTCACAACCAAATTGTATAGAAATGAAAATTCAGAAACACGTTAAGTTTTGTTCTGTTTGTTGAGGTTCTGATTCCTGAGCTACCCAATAATAATGGCAATGTATAGAATTGCAATTGGGTCCCCTGCAGAGGCTGGCCAACCTGATGCAATTAGAGCAGCATTTGCAGAATTTTTCTCCATGATCATTTTCGTTTTTGTTGGGGAAGGATCTGGCATGGCTTACAGTGAGCACTCCAAAAAGTTATCTTAGTCCCATTTAAAGTTACATTGCATTTCAGAATAATTTAGTGTAAATTTTAAGTGTTCAACACACTGACCCTATAATTTAATTGAGACTTTAGTGTAAAGTTTGTCAGATATTGTATTGGATCTTCCTCTACATTCTTATATGTTCTACAATCATTATGTGTTTGTGGTTTTGCTTCAATCAATCTTAAATGACATAAAACCTAGCTTTTTTATTTAATTCATAAGAAAGAATAATAAAGTTAGATTAAATTACTAATCGCACAAAGATCGATGATCATGCAATAATTTCTCCCTATCAAGGTTCTTACTTCTCTTAAGTAATAGAAAACTTTAAGACAAAGTGGTAGCACTCACAATCACACATAAACACATGTAGTAGTTCTACACTTCCATTCTGAATAATGCTAGCTAAATAACATTTGAAAACTGTTAAACCAGAGTTGAAATTTTCAACAAGAGTTTCAATTGTCATGTGTTCTATTTTAGTGTTGTTTAGGCTCAACAATGTGAGGATTTTGAGTGTAGCTGTTGATTGGCTATTTTGATAGGCAAGCTTACCAACAATGGACCTGCAACACCTACTGGTCTAATAGTTGCATCACTGTCTCATGCATTTGGGCTTTTTGTGGCTGTTTCTGTTGGGGCAAACCATTCTGGTGGTCATGTGAACCCTGCAGTCACATTTGGTGCCTTTATAGGAGGAAACATAACCCTGCTGAGAAGTATTCTGTATTGGATTGCACAGTTACTTGGTTCAGTTATTGCATGCATTCTTCTCAAGTCTGCAACTGGTGGAATGGTAACCCTTTAACCCTTTAATCCTTTCATCTTTCTTCAGCTTTAACCTTTTGCACTCATTTCATGGTTGAAACTCTTACTTGTAACTTGTACATTGCAGGAAACATCAGGCTTTTCTCTGTCCCCTGGTGTGTCTGTGTGGAATGCATTGATTTTTGAAGTTGTGATGACTTTTGGTTTGGTATACACAGTTTATGCAACAGCAGTGGATCCAAAGAAAGGGAATGTGGGAATTGTTGCTCCTATTGCAATTGGTTTGATTGTGGGAGCCAATATCTTAGTTGGTGGTGCTTTTGATGGTGCATCAATGAACCCAGCTGTGTCCTTTGGCCCTGCTGTGGTTACATGGCAATGGACTCATCACTGGGTCTATTGGGCTGGACCATTCATTGGTGCAGCCATTGCTGCAATTATCTATGATAACATCTTCATTGGTGATGATGGTCATGAACCTCTTTCAAGCAGTGACTTCTAGAGTTTGCTTTCTGATAAATGTTAATGTGTTCTTGTGTTGTTCTTCATATTGAGGAGTGAATAAAATTGCTGAAGGTTTAAGAATTAAAAGGATTCTTAGTACTCTATTTTTCTGTTGTAGGAATTAAGATTTCTCTTTTTCTGGTGTTGTAGAGATGAACAAGGAATTTTTAGATGTAATATTTACTGTTAGACCAATGAGTTGCAGTCATTTTTAACTTTTCTCTGCTGTTATTCTCTTTAATAGGGGTAATGTAATGAATTATAATGTTAAACCATGAATTCACTTTGCTCATTAATGTGATATATTTTAAATCGCATGTTCTATAAGAAAAAATAAAAAATAAAAAATCAAATAAATATAGGAAAGCATAAAAGTAAAATAAAATTTGAGTTTCCTTTTACTTTTTGTAAAGAAAAATAAGGGAAATAATACAAAAAAAAAAAACACTAAAGAATAAAATATGAGAGGAATATTCTCAACTAAGAACAATATGGAAAGTTGGGAAAGATATATGAAATAAAAGAAATATAAAATAGTAACAATTAATGAGTAATAATATGAAACAAATAAATTTTAGAAATATTGAAAAATTGTGTTTAATTGAGTTATCATACTTTTGAAATTATGGTATAAAATTTATATTATTTTGTAAGTATATTATTGCTGGGGTTTTATAGATAATAAACTTAAAAGGTTACCACTTCTTATTTATGAGTTTTCTTTGTAAGAGATGTGATATCACCTTTGATATAAGTATAAAAATTTAATGTTTGTGAATTATTTTTATTTAAATTAACATATTACTTTTGAGCTATTTGATGAAATTAAATTAAAAATACCATAACATAGTTATAACCGATAGTCTCATATGATTTAGGAATCTAAACTAAACATAGTTTCCATACTTTTAAGTATTGTATATTTTATATAATATTTTAATTTAAAAATTTATAACATGATTTTAAACTATTATTATGAGTGAAACATATGTGATTTTCATTTATGCCATAAACAAAAAACTATGAACAACTTTTTTTCATATATATGTATTATACATAGGTTAAGTAAATCTCTATCAGATTCATGTTTCACTTTGTTTACAGTCTTTATTCAATTTCTTTTGATCTATTTAATTTTACAGATTTAAGAAACATGTAAGAATGTACTTAAAAACTATTTTAAAATTCACTAAATAATAAAATCAAATTTATAGGATAGAAAATTAAAGTCCACATAAACAGATATGAAACCATTATTTTTATGACTAAGAGTTTTGCAACTCATAAATTTTCCAAGTTTTTCATAGAAAGAAGTGTCGTGTGAAGAGAGATTTCTTCCCACACATCATTCTCTTTTCAATACCTAAATACTTTACAACTATTTATTTTGTTTAGGTCCACACCTATGTTATGCATTAATCACTCACATTTAATACTTTTGTACTTACATCTTTATAAAATTCAACTTGTAACACTTATTTTGGCTTTAATTTATCTAACTCTTTAAATGTGTGAAAACGAATTATGCTAAAAACTTTAGATTAATGGACAAGAATTAATGAACATTGAGGCATTCTAGAAGAAACCAATTCCAAGAGGAGCACGAAATCCTCAGAGTATGTTACTTCCATCAGCAATGTTGTTTTTTCTTGACTTTACCTCAAAATCTGTTTTTTTTTTTTTACCTAGTCCTTGTAATAGAAACGGTCCTAGTTAGGTTTTCTCCATTCAAAATCTCAATGGTAAGAGAAAAACGAAATAATAAAAATGTAATGGGTCCATTGTCCATAGCCACAAGCTTTTCCCCAATTCAAATCATCAAGTTATAAGAAAGCTTCACCCTTTGAAAGATCTCGAGCTAAATTGTTACAAGTTTAATTTTTCCATTTTAGAAGCTACTCGTTTGATTGGAGACAAATCTTTTCATTTTTTTTTGGTACCACGGAATCATAACTTAATAAATATACTTTAATAGTTTAATTAGTAATTTGATATCTATATTTAAGCTTTTATATTTACTTTTTAGTCAATTGAATTCTTATTTTTTTTAAAAATTCAATTGAGTTGGTTATTTTGTAAAAAGAATTTAATTAGGTTTTTATGTTAAATTCACGTTAATTTTGTTTGAAAATATCACATGGTAAAATTTAAATTTATCATATGTCAAAATTTTAGTCATTTTTTATTTTGAAGGTGTCATGTGTCAACATTAGAGAAGTTTTAAAATATAATATAATCTAGATTTTAATACAAGAAAAATTTTGATTTTGACATATAATACTTCCAAAACCAATTGAATCAAGTCATAAGTATTTTTAAAAGATATAAACTCAATTGAGTTAAAAGCAAATATAAAAACAAAATCGAATTAAAGACTTGAATATAACACCAAATGACTGATTAAGTTTTTTTTAATAATTTTGGATGGCAAGTTTTAATCTACTTATTAAAATACTTTTATGAAAAAACCTATTTTGGATATTAGATTCCTGAAAAGTAAATTTGTTTCATCGACCAAATGTGGCACACCATTTTGACTATATTGACAAGTCTGTGTCGTCTTAATGAAACAAGAGTTCATTTTCAAGAAGCATTTAATGGCCTCCTCTTTCCTCTTTTGTGTCTCCTCATAGTTTTAAATTATGGTTGCAAATGTAGTTATGGCCACAGCAGAAAAAAGGTGAGGTGCAGTTATTTTTGTACATGTTTATAGATGAAGAGATTGTGGTGTGAGAGCAAGAAAGATCATATTGAAAGAAGAGATTACATGGGAAAGGATCTGTTGAGTAATCTACCTGATGAAATTCTGGGTCGCATAGTTTCTTTTCTGCCAAACGAATCAGCACTAGAAACCACTCTCCTTTCTACCAGATGGAGAAACCTGTGGAATGAAGCTGTTGTGAGACATGGAAGTGAAGAAGATATCATAGGTGTTGTTGCAGGGTTCATCACAAGTTTTGAGGAGCTTGATCCATTGAAGCACCCCAGAAAGCTTCAATTTCACTTTGATCAAGAGAGTGTGGTTTTGGCAACTGTTGCAAATAACAGTAAGCTAATGCTTGATTTCACCACTTGGAAGGAAGAGATCCAGTATGACTTGTCGTTCAAGCCATACCAGTCTCTTCCTTCCACTCTATCAGTCAAAACCCTCTACCTCAAATCAGTGAGTTCTTTCACCAGTGAGGTAGCTTCTTCCATTGTTTCAAACTTGCAGCACCTTCAGAACTTGGTGCTCATTCACTGCAAAGGGTTGGAATCTCTGAGTGTTGATTCCACCTCAGAGCTTCACATGTTAACCATCTTGGATTGCTTAGAGTTGAAGTCTCTTAATCTCAAAACTTCTAAACTCAAGTCTTTTCGGTACCGTGGGCCTCTTCCTTTGATTAGGCCAGAGTTTCATTTCAACCTCAGTGATGCCATGCTTGATTTCAGACTAGGATTAAGCTGCACTGGTTTCACCACCAAGGATTTTGATGCAACCCTCTTAACCATAAAGAACTCTGAAGTTCTTACTCTGTGTAAATGGACTTTTGAGGTATGCCATGTTTGTTTAATTGAATTCTTTTGGTAGTTCTCGTATGTACATTCAGAAATTGTAAAATGGGTTCAACCTAACACTTCTATGCACATTTTCATCACTTGAAATATGCTTATGATATCAAAATGATCTGGTATAATTAACAGATAATCATGCTCTTTAAACATATTAATATTATCAACTGTATGAAAGAACACCAGTTAAGAAATGTCTGTTCCTTGAAAGAGTTTTTAATACTTTAAGAGATACATGGTTTACCTCAAAAGGCATATTTTTATGACTTGTGATTGTTGGAAATCCCAAATCGATTCGAGATAAGACAAATTTATTTATAGTATACAAGTGAATGCAAACCTTATCTCACAAATTAGTTTTGTAAAGTTGAGTTAGATCTAAAACTCACTTCTTAACTCTGATGCAATGATGAGAATCAAGACCAAGATGTTTCATCTTTTAATTTTTCTGCTATGAACAATGTAACTCCAGCAAGGTTATCTTTTTGCAGGAACTAATATGGCCATCGATTTCTCCTCTATCTGGGAGCTTCAAATTCTATAAATTAAGAGAGTTATGGTGGATTGACAACTGTAACAAGAACATGGAAGCCTTATTCTCCTTCTTGAAACTATGTCCTTCTTTGGAGCAACTTTTTGTGACTGTATGTGTCCTCATAAGGGATTTATTGAACATATGTTCTGCTTTAGTTGTTAATCTTTCTGACATAATTCATTTTTCACTGACTGATATGCAGATTGATCCTGAAAGTTATTCTTCTGAAGGGACCAATTCATGCTTAATGAAAGAGACTAAATGCACTGAACTGCAACATCTTAAACTGATAAAGTTTATTGGTTTTCCTTGTCCAAAAGATGAAATCTCATTGGCTAAGGGTTTAATTCATATGATCAAGGGAAAACCTCCAAAGATAAACACTTCGGATGGGAATTTCTTGGATGCAGCCTCTGTGCAGTGATTTTTATCAGTCACAACAAATAAAGATTTGTTGCAAAGAAAGCAAAATTGAGAAAAAGTCATGTACTAACTAAGCATGTGTATTTTTTTTTTTTGTTTTCTTCTCCTATTGGCTTTATTAGTAGCCTTGAAGCAGTGTATTTGCAGATTAAGGTAATTTAGTTTTGAAGAATAAAAACTAACTTATAAAATGGCATTTCAATGATGTCATTTTGATCAAATTCAATTTAATTTTTTCAACTGTTTTTGTAGGTTTTAATTAGAATTGATTAATTTTGACGTATGATATAAATATTGTTCTACCTGTATTATGGAAAGCAAAGTCAATTATTGCCGGATCATTAGTGCAGACATTGAAATATCATTCTGATTCTGTTTATGCAATGAACAATTGTAATTGAATGGTTACGAACAAGGTAAGATAAAAGGAATAAAAAGGGAAAATTAAAAAATTACATCCTCAGTTTATATTAAAGTGCTTTGTATTTATAAAAATTTATGCCAAAAACGAATTTATGATGAAATTTAGTATAATATTTCAATCCAATATAAGTTATACTTTCTATTTTGAAATCATACTAACTTAATTTTAACTAAAATTTCTTTCAAATGTATATATATGGATATCAATAATCTTATCCTAAACTTTATTAGAAACGTATAAAGTTTAGATTTAAAGTATTGATTATTTTAAGAATAAAATTATTCAAACTAGTTTTAGATATGGATAAAATATCTAAGTTTCATTCAATATGACATCAAACTAAATATTCTTAAAAGTTCTAAATCTTTAAAATAAGATTCCTAAAGGAAAAAAAAAAAAAAAAACTCATTTGGCTTCAATCGCTTCAAACAGTGATTTCGTAATTTCGTTATCCTTCATTCACATTCAAACGTGCTTAGTTGAAGAATTATTAAATAAAACTATTTTATTAAGTGTGATAGCGTGTTAAACATTTTTTATTCTTTAATTAGAGTAATGGGAACACTAATTAGCATTATTTTTACAATCATAATAGAAAAACTCTCCATTATTCTCGCCGACCCTATCCTTGGTCCACACAAATAATGGAAAAGGTGGAGAATCTACTTCTTCATTGATTGTAAGAATATACAACAAGCTTAGACTCAGTCTTCTTCACCTCCAAATTTTGAAGTCCTTTTGCTAATTCTGTACATGGTCAACAAACATTGAATTTTACTTTCAATAAATATTATTTATTTTGTTTAAAGCATTGAAAACAATTCCAATTCAGGGTATTGTAATTGCTATTACATTTTATGTAATATATGGAGTTACTTCAGATAAAATCCACCATAATAAAGCTACAGGTGCATGCATGCATACTTTTTTCAAGCTCAATTTTGAATATGCCAAGTTACTCTCAATTAATATAATAATACAGTGGAAAATTAAAGCATGACCCAATTCTATCGAATTATCAGCAGTTTGAGAAGGGAAAAAGAGTTCAGACAAAACCAACGCCAAAATGACTGCAAGGTGTTGAATGGCCATGTTTCTTTGCTTAAACCAAGTCCAATTTAACAGAACAATTTGTATTCTTAGTTAATAAGAATTTAGAAATCAGCATGAATCAGATTGAAATTAGATATCCATGCTTGTTGAGGGAAGACACAATCATGGAATCAAGCTTTAAATATGACAGAGACAATGAGGGAAAAGGTCTCACTCACCTGTGAATAAGTGGGCCTTCAGATAAGAAATCTAGCAACTGCTTAACTTATCTTATATTCATTTACTTCCGATTCTGCAGTGATATAGTTAGGACCAACGTGACAATATAATAACACACTTTTCTATGAACCAAGGAAAAAAATGAAGCGTATTTGAACAGATTAGCCATTGATTTCAAGAAAATCTAATTCATCATTTGCTGAGAGAGGATAGACGACGAGCTTACAAGCATTGTTCATCACCAAATTTTGGAGTCCTTTTGCCAATTCTGTACAGGGCCACAAGACCTGAACTTCCCGCAAGGTATTCAAAGACCACACTTCTTTTGGAAGCTGAGTCAAGGATTTGCAGCTTCTGACGACCAAACGACGAACACGTGGCATTGAACCTCTGTCCACTCTCCACACCTTGACCTTGATTGCAACCATCTCAAACACTTGAAGCTGAAGGAACCCTCCCGTGGCACAATGCAGGTCAAATCTAGTATCATTCGTCTGCGATGACAATTTAAGAACTTGAAGGTTGGGAAGCTTTCCTAGCATATGCATGACAGTGGAGTTGAAGAAACCAAACTTTGTGAGGGATATCTTGGTGATGTTCGACGGAAACATATTTGCATTTTGAGGAATCTCAGTAGTGCCTATCACTTTCAGCTTCCGGAGATGGCTCAGGCGATGGAGGCTCTGTAACTGTATACGAGCATTGCACTTGTCGCGTCTTTCGTAATGTATACCCAATTTTGTCATCCCTGGGAACCTACGACTATCCAACAATGATGTTGTGCGAGGATCAAGAGCCACGGTTGAGAGGGTTTGAAGATTGGGCATGGTTTTACTTTCTGAGGGCATTTCTGGGAGCCCAACGGGTCCAAACAGCAGAAGATGCCTTAGTTGTTTAAGTTGCCATAATTCACCAGAAAAGGATTTTATAGGCGAACCTCTCAAATCCAAGGTTTCTAGATTCCACAATCTGCATATAGAAGGTGGAATAGTTTCAAGATTATGAGAGTGTATCCTCAAGTACCTTAAATGAATGAGCTTCTCCAAATCAGTGGGTATGGAGTTAACATTCATTCGTCCTAAATCCAACACGCGAGCCAGCCTGAAGCTCTTGAGAAGCCATCTCCAGTGATTTGCCTTAACCTTGTACACCTCTTGCCCGAAGCATAACAAGGAACGCGTCGCCGAGATGGTGTAATCAGATACGATACTCGAAGAGAAATGAAACAGAGTACCCTGGAGAGACAACTTACGGGGACAACTATTGAGGTTCTGAAAATCAATCTCTCCACAAACCTCGAAAAACTTGTCTTCCCTGCTCTCGGATATGCAGAGGTCGCGAAGAAGATCGTGAATCCGACATGTTTTGACTCCCCCATCATTGGTTCTACTTACCACTTGGATCAAGCTTCGATCCACCAGTTCATCCAAGTACTCTTCCGCGATGTATTCCGGCTCTGGTATGTCTTGGCTTACAGAAGTTTCTTGTGTTAATAACCCTTCGGATATCCACAACTGGATCAACTGCTTCACGGGGATCCTATAATCTTCAGGGTACATGCCAAAATACAGAAAACAAGGCTTTAACCTCGCGGGCAAGGAATCATAGCTGAGTTTGAGTATGTCCTTGAGTGTGTTGTCCCTCCCAAGATGCCAATTGACATGGTCCTTGATTCTAGACCAATCCCTCGGTGACTTCTTGTTACCCAAAATCCCTGCCATCACAATAAGGGCAAGTGGCAACCCATCACAGCTTTCAGCGATCAATTTTCCCAGAGACTCTAAATCCGAAGGACACTCTTCTCCCCTAAACACCTTCTTGGAAAGCAGCTCCCAACTTTCTTCTTTGGTGAGGAAGGGAAGAGCGTAGGGAGGAACAGGACCAGCGTGAGAAGCCACCTCAGCCCAACGAGTAGTCATCAATATTCTGCTTCCGTTTTGATCATCGGGAAATGCCCCTTTAACCTCATTCCACACCTGTTTCTGCCAAACATCGTCCACCACAACCAAATACTTGCTTCTGTTTAAGCATTCTCGCACCTTCATCTTCAGCTCTTCATCACTCACACTCGTCTCTTCTCTTTTCTTGAACAAACCACTGTACTTGGATGTGGACAGCAAACACTTGAGAAGGCTCAAGAAAAACTCCCTGGGTCGATAATCATTAGACACATAACCCCACGCACGACAAGGAAACATGTTCTTCACTCGGTTAGAGTTATATACCTTTCGAGCAAGCGTGGTTTTCCCCAAACCACCCATTCCAACGATGGAAACAACTTTAAGGCGCGAATCCGACACCGTGAGTTTCTCAATCACAACCTTGGAGTCCAGCGCAAACCCTACCACCTCTTCCTCCTCCACCTCCCTCCTCTGCTTCCGAATCCGCTCCGCTTCCTCTTCGCCGCCCCTCTTTCCGTCCTCGATGCCGTACCTCTGTTTGTTGTCGAAGATCTCTTTGATTCGAGCCTTGATCCCGTCGACCTTCCCGGCCACCTGGTGAAGCATGAGCGCGTGGTCCACACCGCGGAATCCGACTTTCCCGATCACGTTTCTCCGGCTCTGCTTGATGACGCCGGCGACGTAGGTGTCGATGACGTCTTCGGCCTCGTGCGCCACGTCTCTGATCTGGCTGACCAGTTCCGCCACCATGTCATGCTCTTTGCGCTTCCCTTGAGAGTTCCTGAGGAAGAGATTCATGAAGCGGAGCTCGCTCTGCAACGACGCCACTTGATCGCGCACGCCGGCGAGAAGTTTGGCTTCCTCCACCAACAGCCTCGTCAATTTGTCTATCAGAAACACCACAATCGTATCCGCCATTTCTCTGCACTCTGCAATTTGGATTGGAAATGGACCAAAGTACCAATCGTGGTGCACTGCACTGCACCGGTAGCTTCCTTGTTCTGTATCTAACCACAGAGGTCAACGTCTTCGCATTCTCTCCATAGTCAACACTTTCCACTAACAACCCAACCCCTATATGGATAATACTTCCTGGACCATTCTCATGTCATCGATTATGTTTTTTTCTCAGATATTTTTCTTTTTTCAATCTTTCTTTACTCTCTCTCAGTTTAAAAGCTCTCGTTTATACGAAATTAAAAAAAAAAAAATCAAGAATTACATCAAAATACGCATGTTAATTCTTTTCCATTTTTTTGCTTTCATACGTTGTCTTCTTTCTTTTGTATTTTTTTTCAAACTACGTTTTCGAGGAGGCTGTTCTTACTGCATCTCCTCGTACACTTACAAATTTCAATGTGTCTTTTAGTTTAGTTTAGTTTAGAGTTTTCATTCTATATTCTGTAATGTATAATTTAAAGACGTTTCAAATCATACAATCTATAATATTTTTTTATTTTAAAACACAGAACAACTATTGTATTTAGGAGTAAATATGATTTTATTCTTTTAGTAAATTTTGAAATTAATTTATTTCAAAATTTTGTACTAATTTAGTATTTTATTTTTTAAAATATGTGAATTTAATTTTTTAATCAAATTTTGTTAAATTTATTTAATATTTTGAATGTATTTTATAATAATATTTGACTTAATCTTAAAGCAAAAATATGTCAAACACTGTGAACAACTTAAATATAATCCTGAAATGCATACTAAACATCAAATAAATATAACTCAAATTTGATTAAAATGACTAAATCTACGTATTTCAGAAGATGAAAGACTAAGTTGGTCTAAAATTTCGTTAAGAGAGAAAAATAAATTTAACCCTTGTAATTATGTTCGGAAATGAGTTTTTTATAATACATTTATATGAAATGTGTTTCGAAAAACCTTTACATGAGATGTGTTTTGAAAAAAGTTTTTCAAAATATGAGATGCGGTTAAGTAAGAACTTTTTGAAATGTATTCTTTTGTATTTCTTCTTTAATTCTCTTTCGTTACTGAACATTCTCACTTTTCTTCTTTCTCTCCAGCTACGAGAGGTTATGTTTAAGTCTTTTTTCTATTATTGTGGGGGTGCAGGAAGCAATAGGCTTATTGGTAGGACCCAATTTGAATAGTTTGGTTCCCTTTTGTTTCATTTTGTCAGAATTTTGTTTCATTTCGTATAAGTGGGCTCGGCCCAGAAGCAGTTAAAGCCAATCCTCTGTTCATTTTGTTTGGTTTATTTTCCCCATAAATTATGGTTTGTTCAAACTTCATTGTCTTAATAATGTATCATGAGAATACATATAAAAGATATCATAGAAGTGCATGATTTGTGAGTTAGGAGTATAAATAAATAGTTTGAAAAATGTAATTATTGATATAAAAGCGATTTATTTATGAAGAAAACCACGACATCAAAATAGAAAAAAATAAACGCATATGTCTAATCAAACTCAATTATAAAAGCGAGTAAGAAAATTAAAAGTAGATTAAATTGTCAAAAATCCACTTGTGAACGATAAAATTAATGTTGTATTCTAATTTTCAATATTGTTGTAGTTAAATGAGATAGTAAGTAAAAATTTGCTAAGTGAAGAATAATTAATAGTGTTGTAAATATAAATGGTGTCCTTAGAGTATGTACTAACACAAAATAGGTTTCTAATTAACTGTAAATTTATATTTGACATCTAGTTAATAAACGTAAATTTACATTTCATCTAAAGCAAAAAATCAAAAATAAAATTTATGTCTAATTTTTATAAGTCAGATATAAATTTTGACAACTTAACTATAAAATGTTATCATTTTTTTTTGTTAAATATGTTTTTGGTATTTTAATTTTGAGTGAAAATTGAAATTAGTACATCTTCAAAATTTTATATCAATTTAATCTTCTTTTTTTAAAAATTATGTGAATTAAGTTCTTTTAATCAAATTTTGTTAAACTTATTTGATATTCTAAATGTGTTCATCAATTAACATTGAAGTGAAAATTAGTTAAATGATGTATAAAATTCAAATACTATTATCAAACGCATTTGAAACATCAAATAAACTTTAAAAAAAATGGTTAAAAAGACTAAATACACACATTTATAAAACTAGGAGACTAAATAGTCCAAATTCTCGAGAAACTATTTTCAATTTTTATAAATTAAATGACCAAAGCATATTTAACCATTTTTTAAGTGGTTTTACACAATAGACATCAATTTAATAACATGATATTCAATAACTGAGTAGATTGTATTAATAGTAAGATTATAAAAAACATTATAGTTGAATTGGCACTTAATGTGAGATGAAGAAAAAACAGTGATGAAATAAAGTGACAAAAGGTGACTTTAAGGTGCACCCACCAGGTATTAAAGGAAGAAAGAAGTCAAAGAAATAAAAGTCAAGATTAATGCATGGTGTGTGATATTATGATTTATTAACAATGGTCCCTGCCCTCAGTGTTGTTGACTTCACACATTATATATATTGACTTTCATCACTTTCAACTGCCATAAAACACAATCAATTCCCTAATAAGTAATTATAGCTAATCACCATTTTTATCTTCTTCTTTTTTCACTCTAATTTAATGCTATTATGAGACTTTAATTTGAAACAAATAAGTGAGATGTGAATGAAGAAAACCCTAAATTTTGCAATTCCCTGAACGAAAACAAGTTACATGTCGTTTTGATCAGAGTGATGCCTCTTTGTCTTCTCGTTCAAAACGATTTCATTAATTTAAGGGTTAAATATATTTTTGTGTCTAAAGTTTAAGTGAATTTTGAAATTAGTTCTTTTTTGAAATTTTATACCAATTTAATCTTTTATTCTTTAGAAATGCGTGGATTTAGCTATTCTTACCAAATTTTGTTAATTTTATTTGACATTTTAAACACATTTTATGATAATATTTGAGTTAACATTGAAATAAAAATGTGTCAAACGATGTAAACAATTCAAATACTATCATGAAATGTGTTTGAAACATAAGTTAAACTTAACAAAATTTGGTTAAAAGGACTAAATTCACGCATTTTGAGAGATGAATGACTAAATCGATCAAAAATTTTAAAGAGAAACTAATTTCAAATTTTACTGAAACTTAAGGGACCAAAATCATATTTAACCCTTAATTTAACTAGGTTTGAACCGACTTCTTACACTTACCACTTTGACCTACCTTCACTTTGCAAATTTTTTTGTTTTGTAATTCAAATGTGTTTTTTTGGGATGCAGAATCAAATCTCTTAAAATAATATTAGAAATAGATTTACCATTATAGTGTTCAAATTGAGGTTCAAAGAAAATATATAAAAATTTACTTCTGGAAAACATTTGAAATTAAACAATGATAAATAAATGAAAATGTGATATAAAAGACAAAATGGAAATGGATAAAGTCTTATTTCTTATAACATGTGATATTGGTTGTAGGTGCATACATATATTAAGCATTCGGAATATTTGACTGAATAAAATTCAACTTTTCAATAAAAACTGTTATTTGTGTTATGCATGAAGATTTCTTCCTTATCGGCTATTTTTTACTTATTCAATCTGTTTATTTATCGTGTTTTTATTTTTTAATAATTTTTTCAATTTTGGCTATCCCATTTTTTTAAATTAAACATGGAATGAACATATAAAAAAACATATTTTTGGTGCATAGTACCACTTTGACTCTTTATATTTATTCATGTACGAAAGAAGGGGGAAATTTCATATTTATTGAATAATCATAATAGTCGGTTTGGTACGGTGGATAAAAAAAATTGAAGAAGGAGACTAACAATTGAATTTTGAACTGAAAAAAAAAAAAAAAAGAACGTTCGTTAATTTGTTTTTAAAAGTCAATAACTTTAACTTTTTCAATAGCATAAAAGAAAATATGTTGTTATTTACATATTTTTTTTTCTTCTTTATCTTCGTTGCTCTGATCCAAGCATACCGAGTATTTACAAAAGTATCAACATTTTCACATTTTTAAATAATTTACTACATATATCAAACTTATTGACTTTTTTTAAGAAAATTTAGAAATGAACACAATAAATGATGTATTTGAGACTTAAAAAACGTTGATAGAACAATGAGATGTTTCAACTCATATTAATGATGTTTATTATAATTGAAAATAAAATAAAATAAGAAGTCGTATTAAATAAATAATAAGAAGACATTTAAACTATTGTACTATGAGGAAATGTTTTCTTACTTAACATATTTTGAATGAAATAAAGAAAAATTTAAAAATTGTATTTATCCATAAAAACGTCATAATTTATTAAGATAAATTTCTTAGTAAAAAATAAATCAAGATGAAAAAAGGTCTATGCCGATACAATTCGGAGAAAAAACTTTTGTAATTTGAAAATATGAAAGTATGTGATATATGAGGTAAAACATAACAAAATATCAAATATAAAATAATTATAATATTTAAATCTTAATTTAAAATAATAATATAAAAAATAACTCATTCTTATAAAAATTTATTACAAATAATTTAAGTATGAGACAAAATTTTACATTAAATATACAAAAGATAAAAGTTAAATATTATATAAAATGAAATTTTTTAAATTTATTATTTTAAAATTTTAGATTAAAAGTGATATTAAATATTTAATATGTGTAAAACTTTTATATATATATATTATTTGTTTGTAAAGACATCGCTCCTAAAAGTTATCTTAGAATTTATAATTTTATGTAAATAGGTCGAGACACTTTAATTATATCTAAACATTCAACCTATTTATTGTAATCACAACTATTCACTAATGATATTTTATTTTGAAAATTATCCTCTTACTTTACGAGCCATTTATCTTTTTCCACAGAACAATTTTTTCCCTCTCAAATCTTCATGTTTTAATCTTCGACATCTTAATCTTAAATTTGAACTTTGAGAAACATTAATAGACATGAAAATTGTATATATCTTTATTAAAACAACTCATCGTATAACCTTTCTTTAATTAAAAAAAAAAAACATTATCTCTTGAAAAAGGTGGTATTTCTTCCACATACAATGGGGTGTGAACTTCGAAGAAGATAAGGATGCAAAGTTCTCTTTATTTTATATTTTTCATTTTTTTTATATTCAAAAAGATGTAAAGTTATGTTGTTCACCAAGATTTATGACGTTTTCTTAACACGACACGTGGGTATGACAAAGCTGAATGAAGTAAATTGTGTAACACAGGTGCAACATCACAAAACGAATTTTCACTCACAAAATGCATACATTTTTCAACACACGACATCATAGAATTAATATACGAGGTGGCTTTGTGTGAAACCTGTTATTTATAGTAAGAGGTCGTTTGAGACCAAAAAATATATAATTTATTTTATATGATTTATTAATATTAATATATAGTAGCAAAAGTTAGACCAAACTACTTAGATATATAAGGTGGACCAACACAGTTTTTTGCAAGCCACCCACTTCACACTATTTCAAGAATTAGAATACTTTACCCTAAACTCGTGTTTCATTTTCCAACCATTTTTTATTTTTATTTTTTTACATCATCAATGCTATGTTGTATGTATAATCTACACAAGTCAAGCCAAAAACTATGGCTGATTGATCAAGGAATGAGACGGGTTTTGTTTATCTTTATATATCTTTGACTTGAACTTTGATCCAATTATTTATTAAAACCTAACAAAGTTTATTATTACTCCTAAAAAAAATGATAATTAAAAAAAGCGGAGCTGCAAATATTCAGACACTACTAAAAATGTTTATATCACATAAATTTTTTTTGCAAGAAAATATTTTTTTTGCTATTTAAAAAAAATTAATTGGCAAGTAATTATTTCGTGATAATTATTTCTTATAAAATTATAAAATTTGTAAGTATTTTATAAAAATTTTGTTGCGAAAAATGTTTTATACAAAATATTTTGTAAAAATATTTGTAACAATTTTTTGGAATTTTTTTTTCACAACAAAATTTATAAACATTTCCTGAAAAAAAATTTTAAAACAAAATCGATAGGAAATATGAATTTTTTAGTAGTGAGACACAAGAAGCAATCAATGAATGGTGTTTTATTTAAAATAATTAACTCAATTATTTTATGAAAGTAACGTGTGTTTGATAAGGTATAGAAAAAGTTTAGAATTGGTTTAAATTTTTTAAAATTGGAAGATCTAGATCTTAAGAAGCCGACACGGTTAGATAATTAATGGTTCACAATTTCTTAATTCGTGTTTGACTATAATGTTGAGCAGTTATGGAATGAATATAATAGTTAGTTCCCACACATTGTGGTCATTTAATATAAATATTTTAATGAAGGGTCCAAGAAAAACCTTTTTGTTGAGTGAGTGATTTGTGCTAGGGTTTATAAATATGAATGTTGTGTAGGTACTTAGATTTGTGACTTGACTAAGCAAAAAAGGATGAAAATAGAAATGGGAAAATTTGACAGTTATTATGAGGTGATGGCGATAAAGACGATGACTGTAAAGTCTACTGTTCTTAATTACGCATGCCACCATAACCAAACACACACTTCATTTTCTTATTCTTCAAGTAAACTTTGCCAACCACATTATACGTCACATTTTTGCTATCCAACCCTATTAAGCTGTCACTTAATTATCACAAAAATTTTATTACAAACTCAAAATAAACATTTTAAAAAAGTCTACGGATTAATTGAAAATTGTTAAATCTTACAGGATGTTTTAAAATTGAATATCATCTATATAAGATATTAGAAATAATAGTATTTCGGTCTGATTTATCTTTACAAAATAGACTTATAAGATGAAATTTGTTCTTATTTATATATATGTTGCAAATTTGTCTTATTTTTAGTTGATGTGAAATACTCAATATTCTTTTGAAGAATGTATATATGTTGTGGATGAGACAAATTATTTGTTGATCATTCGATAATAGGCGAATAACAAGTTATACAGTAGACCTAAGTCACCTGATGACAAGCATCACTCTAATATAGAATTTGATATCATATTAGAAAATGAGTTTAAGATTAACTCATTCTCGCAAAACCGACTTGCAAGATAAGAATTATATTCACTTATACATAGACGGTTAAAAGATTCGAGAAGCGTAAAATAAGCTTAAGAATAAAACTTTTTGTCTTGAAGGACTACACCAATTAATACTGGAAAAATAATTTTTTGAGACTTTTTTTTTCTTGGAAACCAAGACAATTAGTACTAAAAAAATTGAAACGTTTTTTCTCGAGAACCTAAAACAAGGACTTTACTTATTTGGGTCTTGATTCGATCTCATATTTATATAGTATAAATTGTCTATTTTCTAATCGATACGAGACCGTGAACACGAACTTTCAAAAATTGTAATTCTTGCCTTCAATTTTTATATATTTTGTTGTGAGTTAAAGTTAACAAAGTTTGTGAATTTTGTGTGGTGGCAATTAAAGAAAGTTTTGCATTATTTACATATTACTTGGTGGTGTGTGTACCTGGTGTAGCTTGTAGTAGTGTCAAAAGTTGTCACCATCGTCAATATTATCCACAAAAAAGTCTAACTATTTGGACAACTTATGAAAACCAATGAACACTTATGAAGCACATGGTTTACTATTTATGTCTTTGGTCTAACTTTTATTTGTACGCTTACTCAACCAACTCTATCTACCAACATCTCTATAAATATTCAAATAATTATAATCAATACTCTGAATCAAACAAATTGATTAAACTATTAAATTACAAAACTTCTAGATGGCAGCTGCAAAAGATTGATGTATTTTTTCATCTGTATTGAAGTACACGGCACTGGCTATTTGCAAATTTCTTCTAGACTTTCTGCCCAAGTATAATTAATAACAAATTAATTTACTATAATCTCTGTATTTATATAGAACAAGGATTAAGATAATATTTGTTCAACTGTTAGAATATTTGGATTAATTGTTTTTTTTACTTAAATATTTGATGACTATAACACAACTACACATTATTTTTTTGTCAAAAGCACACAAGTTCATTAAATATTTTGCAAGTAACTGAATTCAATTAGTATAACTTCATACCAAACGTTTAGAAAATCAACAAAAATAGTGTAGAAATATACGATACCTGTTTAGATCATTCATCATACTTTAAATTAGATATATGTTTTTGCTTGAATCTTTATACAACCATTAACTTGTTTTCTACTGCAATTTTTTTTTTTTCTGTCTGGGAATATCATCAGGTTCTTATTATGCTCCATAAATGAACAATTTTTGATACAGTATATGATGAACAAGTATACTTATATATATATATATATAGAGAGAGAGAGATCATGGATTAAGAAACAAAACATTGATCTATCTATGATACACAGACTAAATCTCCCTAAGTATATAATTAACAGATGAACTAATACAAATAATCAACCAAAGAAGTTGGTTTTCCTATCTTCAAAATCTCCAAATCGTTCTCAAAGGGTGTCAAATTCAAATCCAAAACCAAAACTCTCTTGTTGGCAACAACGTTGTTCTTGGTCGAAGAATCGATGCTGCTGCTACCACCACCACTGCTACTGCTGATAGTGGTGGAATTATGGAGGTTTCCGTTCAAATTCGCAGCTCTGTGTCTTCTCATGTGACCTCCCAAAGCCTGGCCTATAGCAAACTCCAATCCACAAACGGAACACTCATGAGTCTTAGGTTTTGGGGGTGAATCGTGAAGCGCTTGATCACTGTTATCTCCTGGCATCAACCTAGGTTTCTTGTGACTAGCTCTGTGCCCACCAAGTGCTTGAAATGAGGGAAATTGCCTGTTGCATGTTTTGCACTCAAACACACGGTTGCTCATGGAAGAAGAGCTTGAATATGTGGCCTCAAATTCACCTCCACGAGAAAGCAACATCAAACAATTCGCCATGGTTAAACTATCGACCTCTCTTTCTCTCTTCATCGTAGACGAAAGGGGTGTCGTTGGTTTCAAAATTGGGACTTTGAATGAATGAATGAATGTGTGAAAAGGGAAAAAGGTATTGGAATGGAACTCTACGAGACTAGAAGGGCTTCGTATTTATAAAGGGTTGTTCTAGGTTTGGTAGCTTCAGAGTGTTGAACACTACTCTAACAATAGTTGACTTTTTTTTGAAATATTTAATTAATATTTTTGTGTGAGTAAAGACTGATTGGTTAAGATCTGAAAATAACTATATAATACAATTTTGGCATATACTTCAACATGTATATATAAATTAAATTGTTATTTTAGTATATCTTGAATGTTTGATTAATTACGTATTTAGACACAAATTAGTGACATAATCGTTAAGAAATAAATTTTAAATCTAACTCAATTTCGTAAAACTAACTTATAAGATAAAATTTGTAATTATTTTAGTGTGAATTAGTTTTATCTTGAGTCAATGTGGGATCTGTAACACACTCTCTCAGAGTGAGGTATGCATACATCTCAAACAACAAATTTCATTATGATAGACTCAAATTCATGATTATGATAATATGTTAAGAGGTAGATTTTAAGTTTAATTCAATCCTGCAAAATCAGTTTGTAAGATAAAATTTACATCTACTCATATATCATAAATTAATCTTATCTTTAGTCGACGGACTTGCTATCTCGATCAGGAATGTGACATGAATAATGGTGTTGTGACTTTGATAGCTTGTGAAATAAGGAAGTGTGAGTGGTGCAGCAATTAAAGCAATTAATTGGGATGTGGTGAAGTAAGAAAGGGTTACTTACTTAGGAGTTGTTTGGTGTGAAAGGAGTTTGGTGCGGTACGTAAGCGTGACAGATTTGCTGAGCCAAACGGGACGGAAGGAAATTGTGAGGGCGGCACTACTGTTATTAAAACTGTGTGTGTTCAAACTGTGGTGGAAAATTCTAAGCCAAAGCGTTGTGAAAGGTATGAAAAAAGGAAGCAGCGGAGGACCAGAGTCGGAACAAACAGTGCACCTTAACGCTGAATTCCAAACATCTAGAAATCGTGTTCCACGTTGAACATATAAATTTCGTATGAAACAAAATAAATAAAATTATACATACGGAAACTATAGTAATATATTATCATAATAAAACCATTATTTTCTTCTGTTAATACTTTATTTTAAGTAAATTTTCAAAGTTGAAAGTGTCAATATCTGTGTTCGGAGTTTAAATTTATATATATTATCCTTATTGTTATTCATTTTTTTTCTATTCTTCTAGTTTCTTGTACTTGGTGAAGATGTGTGCATAGAAAATTAGAACATGAGAAAAAAGAGTTAAAAAATGCGGCTAGCAAAATTAATTAACTTCTAAACGTTATTGAATTCTTTGATAATTATTTTTAATAATTTATATCGATTTTCCTTTCATATATATGCTTTGTTTAATGCTGTGAGATTTTGCAGAATATACTTCAAGAGAATTTAACTTAAACGGAAGCAATATATGTAAGTGTTGGTTTTACCTTTTTTTTTAATTTAAATTATTAATAAACACAAATATCTAATATTTTATGTCCTTTCTACTTCTTTCTATAATTGTCTAATACTTGTGACAAAACTATTAATAGAAAAGTGATTAGACAAGTTGTGAAAAACGAAGTTTTTTTTTTTTTTTTGCTGATCAATGAATTTTACTTGTAATTTCTAAGTATTGAATAAAGTTCCAACTTAATACTTTCTTTGACTATTGAGTTATTTTAATTAGTTGCTATATAAGTAATAATGAAACATGCTTCTGATGTGAATGTCCCTGAAGTAGGTAGATACGAGTACAAGTTTATTCATTTTTTTCTTTTGTTTGACACAAGTTAAGCAATGTGTATAATTAACTAATGAAAATATGAACATCACTCTTTTGAATACATTATTAACTTTTAATTTATTCGGACAAATTTGTTGGTATAAAAAATTAATAGTAGTATATTAATTATTAAATATTAGTATGAAGATACAATGAATGTAATTAACGCCATTCCCGATATTTTTCTTTGTTTTAAAAAAAGCCATCAACATGCTTTTTTCTTTTCACATAAATTAGAGCTTATATACGCGTTTCCTTGTCATAAAGCATGAATAATATTAATAAAGTTTATCTAATTTTATGTTTATTCAATACTTATAATAAGATATGATAAACAAAAATAAAATAAGAAAATTATGATAAAAATAAAATAAATACTAATCATATATATTTGATGTTTATTAGGATAAAGATCACACAATATTATCTACAATTATAAAAATGGTAATGACAACAGCAATAAAAGAAACAATTGCAATAAAATTAGAGACAAGAATATGTTTTTGATCATTTTCCTTTAAGTGAAAATTGAAATTAGTTCCTCTTTAAAAGTTTGGCTTAATTTAGTCTCTCGATATGTGTGAATTTATTCATTTTAACCAAAATTTGTTAAGTTTATTTGACAATTCAAACATGATTTATGAGATTATTTGAGCTATTTACAACTTTTGACACATTTTTACTTTAAAGTTAACACAAAAACATGTTTGAAACATCAAATAAACTTAACGAAATTTGGTTAAAAAGACTAAATTCACACATTTCTAAAGATGAAGAACTAATTTGTCCAAAATTTTGAAGGAAGACTAATTTCAATATTCACCTAAAGTCAAGGGATCACAAATATATAATGATTAGAATAATATCAATGAGAGGGCATAAAAGGAATACTAATATTGGGATGACAGTGGATTCATAATTACTAAGATGATAATACAATGATAAATGTGATAATAATACTAACAATGATGATCAATGTAACAACTATAATTATTTGGAATTTGGATTTTCTACTGAATTTTACTGTGTTGTTTTTCTACTATGTCTCCATAATACACTGATTACCACTAATTTTAACGTTTTAAAATATATTAAAAAAATATTTAAAATACTAACACAATGTATTTTGAATGTTTAGCAGAGGACAACACCAAAAAAACCGATAAAAAATATGAACTCAAATATTTGGTAACTTTGCATAGAAGATAATTATGATGGTGATGTATATAGGATAGTAGTGAAACAACAATATCAATTATGGTGACAAAAAATGATAAAAGTGACAACAAGAACAAGGATAATGTTGTTGTAATGAATATGAAATGGTGTCAAAATAGTGAAAATGTAAATGATCTTATAATGTTAGTTTATAACAACCCTTTTGAGAATAAGAAGTACATTGCACTAACAATATATAATAGAAAAAAAAAGGAGAAAAATTATACCATATTATATTATATTGGTATGTTGCATGATTGATTATAACAAGACATGATACCAAATAAATCCCAACAAAACTTTAATGCGAGATCTTGAGTTAGGGTATAAAAAACAACATTTATCCTTTTATAAACCTTGCATTCAAGTTAAAACAAATATTTCTAGTATGGAGAAGATTTTGTAGAAGATTATTGTTTTCTATATATTTTATTACCTTATGTCACCACCACAACAACAACGGAACCTTCTTCCTTCCTTCCTCTTCTTTCAACTGCTAACACCAATCAATATGATGCAAAATGTTCAACCTTCTTCCATTGAAAATCCTTAATGTTTTCAAACTTTTCATTTGGTATAACATAATTCTTCAACAATGTTTTCATAGTTTTCCATTATTTATGATGGTCTAGGGCTTCCTCTTATGCTAATATTGAAACATTATTTTTTAATGGAAGATTAAATATTTTATTTCACTTTAAAAAATTCAAGAAAAAAATTAAAAAATAATTAAATCAACGTAAAGAGAATACTTTTAAAAAAGGTTTGCTTGTAAGAAATACATACCATCATTTTTTATATAACAAACCATTAATAAACTTAAGTTTACAAAATCGGTTCATAAGGTAAAATTTATATATATATATATATATATATATATATATATTATAAATTGATTTAGGTTTTTTCAACACATTTCCTTACGTCAAGACATGCATTTTTGAAGTGTGATATTAACAAATAAACTTTAAGTCTAACTCAATCTCACAAAATCAACTTGTAAAATTAGGTTTACATCTACTTATAAACCAACTTGTAAAATTAAGTCTACATCTACTTATATATTATGAATTAGTTACATCTGTAATTGATGTAAGACTTTCAACACATTTTTCTCTCGTACCAAATTAAGATGTGAGAAGAAACAAACCATTTCTATCATAAAACTATATACATCAAAGAAAACTAGTTGCATCTTGAAATTGTTGGTAACGTGTAGGAAAAAAGTGTTGGCATTACGCGTGTCTCCCATTTGTAATTAACAGTGTTTAATTTAATTGACCGACCAATGGGCCTCATGCATCCAAATCCATTAGGTTCTTTGGATTTGGATCAAATTTCTTTCACTAATCTTCCAACTTCCAACTATATTCATTCACCAATTTATGCTCATTCTCTGTCACCCACACTTTTTCTTTCTAATCTTTCATTTTCATCTTTACACCTTTTTTTCTTTCTCAACTCAACACTGTTTTTGTTTGTGGTAGAAACCGTGTTTGGGCCAAGTCCATGTTAATGGATAATTCAACAAATTGGATTGCATTTAAGATCCCAATTAATCATCAACACTTCTTAATTGCACCCATTTACTGTAAACAACTCATCTCAAAACTTATCACACAGCTAAACTATCGGATAACTCTTACCATGTCAATTCTCAGATATAATATTTTTATTTTATTTATATATGTCTTTTTATGTGACTTAAAAATGCTTTTCATAAGTTAATAATTAGTTCAGTTGACTTTTTAAACATATTAATGGACAACAATTACCACAAAGTATTTCTTTTTTAAATGTTTGTGTACAATTAATGAGTATCAATATAAAATATACTAATAATTCATAATTAAATATCAATATAAAATTATACTTATTTGTTTATTTGAACTCTTATAACTTTCAACAATGCATGCCCAAAATATTGGGCCTTTTATGAAAACCAACATAAAACACTACTCTCACACTTCAACCTTAGTTACTCAACTGAGAAACTTCACGGTGCATGTGTTCCGTCAGGCTGAGCCAATCACACAATGCCACATCACTACCACGATAATTTGACACAAATATTCAACCAATAAACAAGCTCCACCTGGCACAAGCAGATACACCTGATCAGTTTTCCCTGCACCTTCTGTACAGTATTCATGCCTTCGAGAAGCTTAGGACAGTTCAGATTCTCTGAAGATGGAAACATCAGAGGCTATACACGTGTAGGGTGGATATAGCATGGCCAATTCGGCAACCCTACATATTCCCGTATTATATCTCTGTTCCACCCTCTCTCTCTCTCACACACTCTAAACCTCATTATTCGTAAATCCCACACACTTTGTTTTGAAGTGAAACGAAGAGTAGCTATCAAAGGAGGAACGTCTCTGCCGGAGAAAATAAGTCTAAGGAGATAGTCACGTTTTCGTTTTCTAAACCTCTTCGCTTCTGTAAGAAGTTGCGATCGCAATTCAATTGATTCCATTTTCTCATTCTAGGTTTTTTTTTTTTTTGCTATTTTTATTTTATTTTACGTATGTTAGTTGGATCAACATCCAAGATTTTTTATACCGTGGAGTTGATCTTCTTTTGGTTTTTGTGATGCAGTTGATCGAGTTCACCGGGTTTGATGGTGCGGTGTATTGGACGTGGTGATTTGCATTACTCACTGTGTGGTGACACCGTGAATTGTTGAGTCAGATTACACTTGTTTTGAAATATCGAGGAGAGAAATGGTTGGTTGAATATTCTAATAGACTGTTTGCATGTGAATGCTGGGTCTGATATGTGATTTTGTGGTTGCCTGATTTTGCATGATGGTTTGTATAATACTCTTGCTGTGTCCCTTTTTTATTTTTAATTATGTGAAGTTACTTGAAATTTAAGTATTCATTCTTGAGTTTTATGCACTTGACGAGTTATTTGTTTACTCAAATTGTTGAGGGGGTTTGATTTAGCAATGGGGATCTTATGTAACACTTCTGTGAAATTGAGTTTTAGTGACTCGTATAATTGGTGACACCGAGTGCTTATATCAGAATAAAGAATTTGAGCCCCTCATATTATAGTTTATTTGGTGGTGAGATGAGGGAAGTCAATTTCAATTTCATGGTGAAAGCAATGCAAAACTTTGTTGATGAGGAAAAATCGTGCTTTTTACCCATTTCCAGAGGAGCCACCAGAATTTTTAATGTATCCATACACTCTAATAGTCCGATACTGCATTAACTCGGGACCTAAGTTTTCTATTCCAGTATAAATGTAAAATGTCAACGTTTTGTGCAATCTGTTAAATGAATTACAAATGTCATTTTGATACTTTTTCTGTCTAGTGTTGTATAATGCTAGGTTCTTGATACATTATAAGGGGTGACCACGGGTCTGAATCAACCCATGGACCCAATCAACCCAAACCAAACTAATAGCAAGAAATTGGTTTGATTTGCTTCTTGGTTTGACGAATTTAAATTCTGAAATACCTGATCGAAACCAAACTTGATACACTATTATAAATCTGTTGTCAATTCCCTTCTCTACTGTCGGAGCATCTGCTTACCACCAACTTAAGGTCTCTATCCAATTCCTGCTTTTTTCTTTTTTAACTCAAAGTCTTAAACAATTAAAAGGGTAAAACCAAAGTCTTAACCTCTCTCTATTGAATGCCATGGATACCAACTCCAGAATCCTTTTGCTCCTCTCTTATGTCACATCCTGCCCTCCTTCCATGAGGATTTTTATTTTTTATTATTTGACCTGGGAACTCGATTTCAACAAATGCAAAACGTCAGGTTGTTTTGATTTGGGTTCTTAACAAATTTAGTAGGAACCTAACCAAACCAAACGATATGAATTACTTAAAATATTCCTCTAATCTTTATTAACATGGATAACACTGAAAGAAAAGTTTGCAATTAACCATGAAAGGTTATAGATTTTACGCCGAACATCCAAGTAAATAACAATAAATGCAAAGGAAACAAACAAATCAAACGGTTTAGGGTTCGAAGACAAAGGTATAGAAAACTACATCCAATTAGGGATTTTTTAAATTTTAGAAATGGTAAAGAAATTTCAGCTTTGCCTTTAAAAACGACATCATTTTTAAGGCAAAAGTGATTTTTGGAGAGCCTCACTATAGCACTGGTACAACCACTATTTTGTAATCATGGGCCCCTTCGGCTGCTATATGAAAATCCACCACACCACTTTTCAACCTGTGCCTAAAATTAATGATCAGAACAATGAGATATGTAAGTTAGCATACCAGAAAATGTAAGATTAGGAACATGCGTTTCAGGCTATGGTTTCAATAGTACCTCTTGAAATGATGACTGGAATTTGTTTGTGGTGATCTGTTCATTAGAGAACATATATAGAGGCTCTAACTAGAAAGTGAATATGCTGGTACATAGGGGTTATTTATTGTTCTTGTTGTTGGGCGGCTTTTGCTGCATGTCTTAGCCACTTGGTGCTTTTGGCTTTTATTTTTTAGTTTAGAGGAAGACCTTATCTCACCTGGTAGTTGTTTCACTGTTTTCTCTCTATTATTTTTTTTTTCTGGAAGAAAAATTGCTTGTTACCAGCAAGCAATTCACAGTTTTGGCTTAATTTTGTGACAATGAATTAAATGGAAAGATTGTAACTTGGGAATTTCAATTATTAAGTGGAAAAATATTTTGTGGACGCCTATTCAGTTTATACATAAGAAACTTTGGGAAATATTGATCAATTGAAGCATGTTTAGGATAATTGACATAGTAATTTACATGACATGGAAATTTCGTTTGATTTGTATGATTAGATCTCTTGGTTAATAAATTACTGACCACTATTCTGATGTTTGTGGTCATATATGGAAAGAAGTTTATCGTATCAGTAATGAATGATTGAATCAGTAAAATTGTCTGTTTATGAGTTTCGATTTCTGGCTTCTCTGGTTTACATTAATCAGTTTACTTGTTAGATGCGTTTCACGCCAATATTCTCTATATCTTCATTGGTATATTTTCAGGTTTTTGTCATTTGAATATGCTTATAAAGATAGCAGAGGAGCATATTTCAGTAAAAATAGGTGGCTATATTAAGTTTTTATTTTGTTGTCTTCAAAGGGGATGCATCAATTAGATTCACGTAGAGATATTCCCTGACAAGTATTCTGTATAGATTATATTTTTCATGTTGTAGAGTGAGCCCGCCGCAGCTTGCTGCATATCTCACCCATCCTTTTTTCCAGTGCTTCTGCATGAGACTCCTCAGGGCATCTTGGTGGTCAGACAACCAGATGATAAAAAATAAATTGAAGAAAAACTCAGGGATTGCAATATCATCACAGAAAAATGAATATATGCAATCACATAGGGACTGAGAACCACATGGTCTGTCCTCTTGAGGACTGTTGCTTCTTGATGAGAGACCCCAAGCCTCATCTGTAATCCTCAGCTATACAAAACCAAATGCCTTCATTGACCACTCTCTCCACTAAATAGTATATGTGGATGCGCTACTGCTGCCTTCCCATCACAAATTTTCTTTCCTCTAAATGTCTTGGATTGTACAAAATTTGTTTCTCACTTGTATTGTACCTCTTACTCTAATGAGCTGGACACATTCCTATTTAGTGGTGGATCTTACATCTTATCTCTTAATACATATTTCATTAAGGAATAAACAAAGAAAAAGTAGCAGCTCATGTCCATAAGATGCAATGCACAAAATTGCGTTTAAAGGATATGGATGACTATTAGCAGAAGGTGCCAAACAGCAATAGATTTTTCTGCATTATGATACGATAATAAGTTCTCAGCTGGAATATCAGTGATATTTAGGCTTTTAGCAAATGTATTTCTGGCTAAAATATCATGCATTAAGACTAGTTACGCATTAAACTTTCTAAATTCAAGGTTGTAGCATGTTTGAGAATTTCACTTTTTCGAATCTAGAAATTGCTAGAGTGAAAATATATTATGTTTGTGATAATCAATATGTTTTTCTGTTTGAATGATCTTGACGCTGAATTTGTTTTATGGATACTATATTAAAAGTTAAAGAGAAATTTCTGCTATGATCTGTCTTTATGTCTTGAATGGTCCTACCAGCTGTGAATGTTTCCGTCAATTAAGATAAACATACTAAGCTGTGAACTTCTGCAGTCCTACCAGCATAAAAGTTTTTGGATGCCACGAGATGCTGGCTGTATGGCTGAAGAAAATGTGGGATATGAAAATTCTTCCAGAATTGAACCCAAGCGTAGTCATCAGTGGTTTATGGATACAGGTGAACCTGAAATGTTCAGCAGCAAGAAACAAGCAGTTGAAGATGTCAGTGGTAGGCCAATTTCAGGAGTTTCACATGTGAATGTTTCCCAATGGGACACCAATTCAGGATTTCACTCTGTCACGGGTCAATTTTCTGACCGTCTTTTTGGATCTGATCTTGCTAGGACAGTGAATTTGGTTGATAAGAATGTGCCATCTATTGTAAGTGGAAATATAAACATGGGAAGGAAGGATTTTGAGCATCAATATGGTAATGATCCTTCAGTGGGATTGTCGATATCTCATTCCATTGCAGACCCTTCATCATGTCTCAATTTTGGTGGCATCAGAAAAGTTAAAGTTAATCAAGTTAGAGATTCTGACAATTGCATGCCTTCTGCATCCATGGGGCACTCCTATAGCCGGGAAGATGATAGTACAATTTCAGTAGGTGCTGGTTACAATAAGAATGATGGCAATATTTCGTTGGGTCCTACTTATAACAATAGAGGTGACAACACCATTGGTATGGGGACTAGAATAAGTAGCAAGACTGATGACAATCTTCTTTCAGTGGCTCACAACTTCAATAAAGGGGATGGGGGCTTTATGCTGATGGGCCACAATTATGGCAAGGGAGATGAAAGTATCTTATCAATGGGTCAGCCCTTTGACAAGGGAGATGGAAATTTCATATCAATGGGTCAATCATATGAGAAAGAAGATGGGAATTTAATATCTCTGGGCACCTCATATTCCAAGGGGCATGAGAGCTTTATATCAATTGGTCCAACCTATGGTAAATCAGGAGAGAATTTTATTACTGTTGCTCCTTATGACAAGGGTACCGATCATTTAATATCAATGGGTTCAACATATGAGAAGGTGGATTCAAATATTGCATCAACACTTCCATCATATGACAGAGGAGATTCCAGTTCTTTACCTGTGGGTCAAAATCACCATAAGGGTCAGAGCGGTACAATATCTTTTGGAGGTTTTCATGATGACCCTGAAGCAAATCCCTCTGGTGGAATCATCAGTGGCTATGATCTGTTGATAGGAAACCAAAACTCAGCTCAAGTTTTGGATGGTCAGAATGATCTGACTGAAACAAACACTGAATCACTTGTAAATAGCATTCCAAAACTCAATACTAAAAATGATAATGTTGTTAAGAACAAAGAGCCTAAGACAACAACCAAGAAGGCTCCTACGAACAACTTCCCTTCAAATGTCAAAAGTTTGCTGTCAACCGGTATTTTTGATGGTGTCCAGGTGAAATATGTTTCATGGTCACGGGAGGTAAAGTCTGTTTTAATTTTTTCTAACTTAATTTCTGGGTTTTTGTACTTTGTATTTCGTTTTAACAGTTTCAAGAATATGCTTGCCAGAAAAGTCTTAAAGGAATCATAAAAGGAACTGGTTACTTGTGTTCATGTGATGACTGCAAGCAGTCAAAGGTTGGCATTTCAAATCACTTACATTCTGGTAATCTGCATAACAGAAGTGATTGTGCTCATATGTTAAATTTTATCATGAAGGCTCTTAATGCATATGAGTTTGAGCGTCATGCCGGTGCCAAGACAAAACACCCCAATAATCACATATACTTCGAGAATGGAAAAACCATCTATTCTGTTGTTCAAGAACTGAAAAATACTCCTCAGGAGATGCTTTTTGATGCAATTCAAAATGTGACTGGCTCTACCATCAACCAAAAGAACTTTCGAGGATGGAAAGGTAACAAAACAAGAGTTTTCTTCAGTTTGCTTAGTTATTGTTAATAATAAATAACACGTGGATGACCTTGACTTTGCTTCAATTATCCATATGTTTCGACATAAATACAACACAAATTCCTCAATCTTTCTACTTCTAATCTGTTTCCCCCTTATCAGCATCATACCAAGCTGCTACTCGGGAGCTTCAACGTATTTATGGAAAGGATGAAGTGATAATTCCATCTTAAGTTAAATTTTCTTCTTGAAAGCTCAGAACAGTGGTAGATATGTAATCTGTTCATAGTGAGTGGTTGGCAGCTTGATAGTTTAGAAGACTGTTTAAAATTGGGAAGTTTTAGCCGATGCTTCTTGTAGGAACTTGATTGTTTTGTTTATGGTAATGAAGATGTCTTTCGTGGTTCGCTGTCATTCTTTCCATCACAATCTGCTGATGTCTTGTCACACCTTTGTTAAATTGCTTGCAAGCCATGTTCCTTAGTGAATCTTTTAAGAGATTTCATGTCAATTTTGCGGGTGGTAACCCATCCCATCTATACTATGTATGAAGTTGAATAGAGATTATTACATGGGAGAGGAAAGGGTATATTCATGTTACCTGTGGAAATTTGACTATCAGTTCTTTGTTTGTCTGGCGTTGAGCTTTAACTATTTATTGCTTTAGGTATATGCATGCATCTAACGTTCTATCATAGTTAATCCCAGAAGTTTGTACCAAACCAAAATAAACCATCATTTTTTTTTTCACGAAAATGTAAAACGTTGATACATTGGCTTCTAAAACTAAGAAAGCTTTATTTAAATATTTATCAGTGCGACTCATCGACTTATTAATCTAAAATTAAAAACGAGTGATTTAAGTGACAAAATTAATGTATGTTTATTGTAATTATTACTCGATGATGCATCAAAGTAATATTTATTTTTGTAATTGTTAAATCCTTATATTGGAAGTAAAGTTTTAAATAAAGTTAACGACCCAGCGTAAACATTATGAACTACAGCTCAAACCTTATGCCATGACAGTATCAACGTTCTTTTCCAAAAAATTAACGAGGTAATATTCAAATTGTATATTTGTTTCTCGATACGTGTTAGATAAGCCTGACTTATTGTCTATTAGAAACATGAGATAAGATTTATATATTATCAATCTCACAGCCACAAATTTAGTGAGAGTTCATATTGTATAAAGGATTTTACTAACCCATACTCGATTTTCAATCTCTTCTATTTTCTGAACTAGAGATTTTCTTTTGAAATTGAAGAGCACAAAAGCTAAACTTGATTGTAGCACATAAAAACCTTCTAAGGTTGTTCTGGTAAATTGTTGCAGATCCCCAATGGTTGAATTAGAAACCAACGTTATCTAACTTCATAGCAAAATACAATAACCACAACAGTTCGATCAGAGTAGATTATCAGATAAAGATACGTAGAAGGTGAACTCAAATTGATTCAAGAACCATATCAAAGTTGATTTTGAATCTGGGGTGTAAAGAAAACAATTGAGGGGAAAAACTAATTTGATCATGATCCCGAGGCTATACTGCCAAGGCATGCCGCTGGAAAGTGAAATTACATTGTCAAAAAATTATTGAAGATCCATCTCCAAATTACAGTATAACAAAAAGTATAAATATCAAAGCCTCAGTACAAGCAGTAAGGAAACCACCTTTGCGTATCTCTTGGCAATAAAATAAAAATGTTTGAGCATATGAATATATTGAAATTTAGCTAAGCTGACACTTTGTGAGGAAGCAAAAAACAAAATGTCAAAACTCAAGCAAATGCATGAAGTCACCTTCCTTCCACTCTTATGTGGATAAAGTAAATCAAATGCATTATTATGACTTGAAAAAAGATGGATGCATCATCATATCATGTGCAAAGGGGTTTTCAGTAAGGGAAATCAATTGGTTCCTGTTGAAGGGCTTTCTCAGCAATCTCAGTCTGCTCCTTCTGGTGAACCTTGAGGAAACCAGTGGCTGTGGCTGCAGATGGAGCACGACCAATATATTTCACATCATCATAACCTCCTCTATTCACAGCTTTCATTGAAGATACAAGTCGGGGCAAAACGTAAGTGTATCCACCCATGTTCATTGGCTCTTCTTGACACCAAACAACTTCAGCATCTATATAAGAATCAAAACAGAGAATATATGATTTATTCACAAATAATAACGAGTCTAACAAAATCAAATCTTTCTAAAAGGGTCGAAAAACAGATATACCCCCCTATTGCAAAATGGTTAGGCCTACTTAACAGTAAAATGTAAAATTATCTCTCTCTGGGTGAAACTATTTATTAAAAGACTCAACAATGAAATTAGGAAATTCAAACAGTGCCTACAAAAGAAGCACAAGCAAGAAAATTAGGTCCCAGACAAAATACAAATTACACCCCATTCAGGCCTTCAATATAGGAAATAAAAAAAAATCATAATCTGAAGGGAATTTTTCTACTTCTACAGATACATACTTGGATATCGTTTAAGCTCTCGTTGGACAAGGTCGTAAGGGAAAGGACAAAGCTGTTCCACCCTACATATTGCAACATCCTTTGCTTCAACCTTAGTTCTGTGTTCATCAAGTTCATAGTAAACCTGCAAGAGATAGTTGCATTCTATAATTTCAAAAAGCATGTAATTGAAGTACGACTTAAATATGGTTTTAATAAAATCCACCAGATTAGAGACCTTAGAAACCATTGAAGTTGATAATAAAAACTGGTTTCCGGCAAGTAACACACACATACCTTTCCAGAGCAAAGAACTAATCTCCTAATACCCTCCTCAACATCTGAGGGATAGTTTTGGTCTTTTATGAGACGCTTAAATCTTGTTCCCTGTTTGTCAAAACCTGGGTGGCCTTGGACGTCATCAAACTCAGATAAATTTGATCTACAAACCTTACTACGAAGCAGGTTCTTAGGGGACATAACAATGAGAGGTTTACGGAATTCTCTATGTACCTGCAAAAACACAAGCAGCAGATTATGAGGAAATAAGGATCATATATTTAAGTGAACAAGCGACCATTAAATCGAATCATTGTTACTATATAAGAGGACAACAAAGCTCTCCTTATGATGAAAAATCAAGGGCTCTCCACACAGGAAACAGATCAGATGGCAAGGAGCATGAAGGTCAAAGTCAACAATCACCCACAGTACAACCAATGCTACTTTACTTTTTTGGGCTTCGGCACTATTTATTACAAAAAAAAAAAACTCAATTTATTGTACCAACCTGCCTCCTTAGAACATGGAAAAAATTAGCAGGAGTTGTGACATTCACAATCTGCAAGTTACACTCTTGAATCTGTTTCCGAAGAGTTGGATCCATCTCAGGGATAACATGAGGGTTGTCATCAGCCATCTGCCATGAAATTAGTGAACATTTGTTATTTCAACGACATTCAGATAAAATAGGGAGATGGAGCACATACAACAAGACTAGAAAGCAGTTTCAAAATTGGCAAACCAAGATAGCATTGTTTATGTTAATTGCTTGTTTACCCAACAATCTAAATTTCACAAAATGATTACTCCTCTTTTTAGTTCAACAACATTATTAACAATGAGATTAATAGAAAGGCGAAATGAGAAGGAGTTTCTGGTCAATTTGTTTGGTTTATAGCAGGTTCCTGAGAAAGTAGGGAGTTCCAAATTTCTATTTCCATACTTACCTTCCTCCACTTTTTCTTTTTTTCCTAATTAATACAATTTTTATAAAATATTTTCAATGCATACTATTTTTTTAATTTATATTTTCTTTTTTCCTTTTTTTGCAACCAAACAAAGAACAGAAATTTACTTTTTCTCCACTTTCTTTCATATTTCGCTCAGAATAAAAAATATACATATTTACTCAGCACATCCTATCTATCCAATTTTTTTTTTCAATTTTCTATCTTTCCATTTTCGTTCTCAAAACAAAGTATCCCTCACATACTACTGTAACTATGCACAACGAGTATTTATAGTGTCAACACAAAACAATAAGAAGATGCATACTGATAAGAACCTTGGGAGAACCACAGCACAAAAGTTGGTCATCATAGTTGAAAAGCCCAAGGACTTGTCAACAAAACTAGAATCCCATACCTCCACTATAAAACTTAAGTCTCATACCTTGCAATTGAATCTTAAACACACAACATTAACGTTTATATCAGTGTCACTTATTTCAAGTTCACATATCAATCTCAAAGCACACCATGTAAATTATAGTATGCCCTAGAACCACCACTATTTTTTGTCATCAATCTAATCAACCAAAATATCCAACACAATCAAGTGCAAGGGCAAACAATAGCTAAAGTTGGCAAGCAGATTCCCATTCAAGAAGATGGGACAAAAGGTCAAAAGTATTCACATAATATATTAGACCATAGATTCACAAAGAAGAACCTGAAGAAAGCGTTCCAATCTTGCACTTGAATGCTCTGGACCCTGGCCATCATAACCATGAGGAAGTAACACAACAAGGCCAGTCTGACGGAGCCACTTAGCCTCACCAGAAGCCAAGAAATTGTCAAATATCACATGGGCACCATTAGCAAAATCACCAAACTGAGCCTCCCAAATTATCAATGAATTGGGATTTTCCATTGAGTAGCCCAATTCAAATCCAAGAACACCAAACTCAGAAAGAGAGCTGCATAGTTTTAAAAAAAAAAATAGATAAGAACCAAAAACTGAAAATTATAAATCATGGATTAAATATAAATAACAAGCATTTGTTTTTCTCTGTTTGTAACTCTTAACAAGGTTTTAATGTAACAAGTGGATTATACTGCCACTTTTATATTATTTTAAGATTCAACCATGACATCCAGAAGGCACATAAGAAGTGTTTAACACTTGAAGAACAAAGTCATGAATACAAAGCACATTAGAGGTTATAAAACTAAGTATATTAGCAAAGAAACAGTTCAAAAAAAATTGCTGATGGTTTACAAAAAGTTCCATATCAAATGTAATTATTTGTAATTAATAAGATAGGAAATGCCATTTTTAAATCAATATTGAGTGATCCATATGACATTCCTAAATGATTGATCGCCTTAATAATTTATTAACAATAAAGCCAAAAGTAAAAAATAAAGATGTGGGAGGGGGCGGGGCGGTTGAAAGCAATACATATTATTCAACTATTTAAGGCGGGGCGGGGCGGGACTAGGATCAATCAATGAAACACAATTAGAACAATAAGGCACGGCAAACATAGATTTGGAAGTCTAAAACATCCATAACATCCGACCATTACCAAGTTAACTGTAACGTATTAATCCAAAAATGGTCAAGCTTAAGCCTCATGGATGACTGTGGCAGAAGTAAAAAGCAGAAAGAGGCAACATAATTAATTTTATGTAAATAGAAGAAATATTACCTATTGCTAACAGTAAACATCTCTTCATCTTGGTTCATTATAACATGGTCAAGGGGGCAATATTTATCCCCTGTTTTCTGATCATGAACCACGGCATGCCGATGACTAAAAGTTCCTCTTTCAACATCCTGACCACTTAATCGAACATGGTTGCCTTCAATAAGCAAGGTGGCAAAAGCAAGTGCCTCAGCAAATCCCCAGTCAATATCTTCCCCAGTTTCAATCATTTGAGCTCGTTGTTCATAAATCCTCTTCACAGCTTTATGAGGTGTGAAATGTTCAGGGATGGTCGTGATTGCTTTCCCAACATTTTTCAAGATCTCTGGTTTCACACTGCATTGGATAGGCCAGCCTTCAGCATTTTAGTTCAAAAATGAAAAATATAAGAACATAAAGAATATAAATTTGTTGTACCCAGTGTTTCGGATACGTGAAAGCTGTTCAGGGGACTTGAAACCAAGCCAATATGCTGAAAGCCAATCTCTTCTTTTTGGAATGTATTCTTTGCTAGCCAAAAATTCTTCATTTAGAATGGATGTGACCTTCTTGTGTATCTTATCAATTTCTTCTTGTGACAGCTCCCCTGACTCCAAAAGCTTCTTCTCGTAGATCTCAAGAGTTGATGGATGGCTTCGGATTACCTATCAACCCAAACACGTTGCAATTGATTAGCTAGTAACAAAGCAATATGCACACAAAAAGAAGAAAAACAAAACAAAAGGGCGAACCTTGTACATCTTAGGCTGAGTGAATGATGGTTCATCAATCTCATTGTGGCCAAATCGACGATAACACACCAAGTCGACAACCACATCAGAGTGGAAAGTCTGGCGCCACTCAGCAGCAAGTTCACATGCATGAACAACTGCTTCCACATCATCACCATTCACATGAAAGATGGGAGCATCCAAAGCTTTGGCAACATCAGTGCAATACTGTGAGGACCTGCCCGACGTTGGATCAGTTGTAAATGCAACCTGGTTGTTAAACACAATGTGAATAGTCCCACCAGTGGAGTAATTTGGAAGAGCACTTAAATGCAGAGTTTCATAGACCACACCCTGTCCAGCAAAACTTCCATCTCCATGAATCAACACACCCATGTTCTTGGTTCTATCCAAATCATTTGAGTAATACTGTTTGGCACGAGTTTTCCCAACAACAACCGGATTGACAGCTTCCAAGTGACTAGGATTTGCCACCAAAGACAAATGAATCCTCTTGCCACCACGAGTAGGCCGATCATACGAAGTCCCCAAGTGATACTTAACATCACCAGTTCCAGTGTAGAGTCCAACTTCACCCTCAGGCTGAAGACCACCACTGAATTCACAGAAAATCTGTCTCAGTGGCTTCCTAACCACATTTCCCAAAACATTCAGCCTCCCCCTATGTGCCATACCTATAACTATGCTCTCTACCCCAAGATCAGATGCTCTATCAAACATTTCCTTCATTCCAGGAATCAGAGTCTCTCCACCCTCAAGTCCAAACCTCTTTGCAGAGGTCCACTTGGTGGCCAAGAAGTTCTCAAACAAAGAACTCCAAGCAAGCCTATCAAAGATAGCCTCGCGCCTATCCCTATTAAACTGTGTAAGGGTGGGGGTTTCAATCTTGTCCCTAAGCCAATTACACTTATGACGATCTGCAATGTGCATGTACTCATATCCAATGCTTCCACAATAGGCTTGTTCAAGCCTTGTCAAAATGGATCTAAGGGTTTGCACGGGGCGGTTCTCGGACAAGAAACCAGCCATCCTCCACACCCCCAAGAAAAATTCCCTATCAAGATCAGCCTCAGAGAAGCCATAGAGTGCAGGGTCCAAATCCTCAGGAATTTCCCTTGATTCCAGATTCAAGGGATCCAGCTTGGCCTTCATGTGGCCATTAACTTGGTACGCCCTCACCAGCAACAACAACCTCATACTCTCCTGAATTGTTTGACCAGAAATCCCAGGAGAGGTTGAGGCCTGCCCCACAAAGTTCCTGAAGAAATTATCCCAGGACTCATCAACACTGTTGGGGTCAGCCTCCCAAGCCCTCTGAAGCTCTTCCAAATACACACTGCTTGTGCCATCTAAGAAACTATCAGTTAACTTCGAAAGAGGAACCGCTCGTGGGATAGGTGCCGCTTGTGCCTTTGATTTGAAAACCGTACTGTGGAAGCTTCTGCCATGTGATGATGTTGACGATGATGGAAGGATCCTTGCCCTTGATACAAGATATGTGGATCCACCCTTCGAAAGGGTTCTCCTAATTGCATGTTTTGCTATGCTTGTTCCAGCTCTAAACCATGCCATGCTTGACGATGATGCCTTTCACTATCACCAATACGATCCTATCCTCAACACATCTGTGACAACCATACACACACATACACACATACCCAGAAAACAGTTAAGCCAAAATATGACTCTTTTAAATAAAAATAGAAGGAAATAAGAATACCCAGAAAGAAAAAATGCGGTTTGCAGGAGAATTTACATGGGATCGAGTGGAGGACGAGAAAGGGTTCAATTGTGCTGTGAATGGTTGCTGTGAGGAAAATGGAGAAATATTAGGGAAATTGAAAGAGAAGAAGCCCTAGTTGCGTTGATGTAAAGCGAGTGAGAGAGGATTCAGAGTGTTTTGCTATTTTGTTGGGAGATTGGAAAATTCAACCCTTTGAATAGATTTAGGTTTCTTCTGTCACGTTGGCTGCGAATTCTATTGCTCTATAAGTGAATGTATCTTCTGTCCCTTTCTTTCTTCTTTCATTTTCCAATTTTCATGCTCTTTGTTACATTCTCTTATTTTATTATCAAATATATTATTATTATTATTATTATTATTTTATTACTTCTTGCAGTTTAAACAGAATTTATTCAGACAAACTTATTGCTAATTTTAAAATAATTAATTTTGTTTAAATATTAAAAGTAAGTTTTATATAAAAAGGACCATATACAAAATTATTTTTCAAAATAATCATAAACTAAATATGCTTTTTGGATTCGTGAACAAAACTAGTTTTCAGAAAATAGACATATTTTATTAAAACCCATTTGATACGTAAAATACCTATCTCATCTAATTTTTATTTTATTTTATTTTTTTTCAAAACAGCTGAAATTGTCAAAAGAATCCCAAACATGGAGAAACATATATTTAAATGATGATGTGATAACATTTTATTTTATTCTACATATAGTTCATATGCATATATTTAAATTGATTTTAGCAATATTTCAATTAAAGTAACCTAACCGTTATTTGTATTTAATCAGAAGAATAATTTTTGAAGTCAAACCAATTTAATGAATTATTATCCAAGTTCAGGTTAATTTATTACTAAAAACATTTTCATAGTGACGTTTAATCATTTATTTTATTTACTTTCCCAGCTTCTGTCTTCTCCTTATCTTTTTTTTTTCTTTAACCCACTTGCTTACTCTCTCTTTTACATCTTTTAATTGATGTTAACATTTTTTTTCTCTAATTAATTCTTACGGAATTTTATTTTTAACTATTCTTTACAAATTCTTATTATATTGTTTTGATTTTTAATATTGATTTCTTTTAGTTTGTTGGAATCAAATATAATTTTAAAATCTATTGACATTCTAACAACAAGTGTCTTAAGTGATGTTTATTTTGCACTTATTTTTATTTTGCTAATTTTTCTTGATAAAAAAATTCTCTAAAGATTAATGGGAAATTTTGAAATAATCCATTTTACCAACAGTTTTTTATTTACCACTCACAATGTTCAACTTCTCCGCACCAAAATTATTAAAGGTTAAATTCATATTTTATTTAAAAATCTTATTGCAATTTTAAAAAAATTAAAGTAATGCATTTATATAATAAATTTTAAAACACATATACTGTATAATAATATAAAAAAAATTACAATTACTAATGAATTCATTTGAATTATCCAAACTTATTTTCCGTCAATTATTTAAAAAAAATAATAATTACCTCTAATTTCCTAGTTTCTACACTGTATCTTTTATTCTAAAGATACTTTTGAAAGCCTTGCACCAGTGATCCAAACATCACAGTTTGGAACATTATTTGCAACAGATAGAAATTTTTCTAATAATCAATCTCAATCCAATCGAGGGATAATTTCTTTAAGAGTACAAATGAAAGAGGAGAGTCGAGTAAATGAACTAATCACAACAAATCCAACAACTAAGTAATTGAAATTTTAAAACACTAACTTCAAAACACAATCTTTGCAGTTGGGAAATACAAGGACAAATACATGCTCCCACTTCTAAACTCATCAAAATAACTATAACACCCATATAAGGGCAAGTGTTGATTGAATCTGCACCCTCTAACCCAAGATTCAATTTTTTTCATGAACCACAGCAAGCAGATTTTTGAGCAGCTACCCCGCTGGCACCCTGGTCTGGTTGGTTAATCTTGATAGTCTGAGGCTGAATCACAAAGAAGATACGATCATCATTCAGGATTAAGAAAGAAACAACAATTCCATGCACTTTCTTCAAAAGTTAGAATTCAAACTCCCCAGATATTTATTTCACTGGTGAGTTCAGAAAAACAAGAATTTGATGATGGAAAAATCAGTCTTTCAGAAAAGAAATGAAAGCTGTGTAAAATACCTCGGCCTTAGAATCTGTGTCAGCAAGCCTTTGCTTAATATCTCTTGCTATTGAAAAGAAAACCTCTTCCACATTCATGTTTGTCTTTGCACTCTGCAAGAGATCTCCCAATGTAAATATAATGAAGTCAAATATTTTATTACGTGGTAATGTTATTTATCATCAAACAAGCTCAACTCACGGTTTCAAAAAACTTGATGCCGTACTCATCAGCAAGAGCTTGACCTTTCGAGGTAGGCACGGCCTAGAGGAGAAAAAAGACCCTTTGTTGGAATACATGGAATATAGACAACATTAATTTAAAGAGATAAACACATAGAATGTTCAATGTCATAGCTCTATAGCAGAGAACAAATCTGCTCCAGCCAACCAAGTTATTAGATCAGAAGTAGATAGAAAAGGAGCCTCTGAGGTACACACCCTTTTACTTTCATCCATATCAGCCTTGTTGCCCACAAGTATCTTGTTTACATTGTCAGAAGCATGTTGTTCAATGTTGCGAATCCAATTCCTAATATCTTAACAGATAGAAGAAAGATATATTAAAAATGAAAGGAATGAAAAATGGAAAAAAGAAACTTAACCATGAAAAAGGAATAATTAGTCAACATAATTCAACCTAAATAGAGAGAAAGACAGTCCAAGTGAAGAGAATGGGTAAAGAGGGGAGAAAGAAGAAAACACATTTTGAAGGGTCAGCTGCAGCTGAAAAGTAGTATATATTCTCATTCGTATACTGGTTGGTTCATAAATAAGTATAAAAAAATATCAGAAGAATTTGGATGTGAAGGATATTACTGTTGAAAGATGCCTCATCAGTGACATCATAAACGAGCAAGATGCCCATGGCTCCACGGTAATAAGCTGAAAAATCAAGTAGCATTGTAAGAAATTTTTCTTTCATAAAAAAAATATGAAGGATGAAACTAAAGTAGGATATTCATCCACATAATGAACTTATATGACAGTAACTTCTGATCAAATTTATTAGGCAAATAAGTCAGTCAGCCTATTAAACTAAAGTACTTTGTGTTCTATTCGTGCACAAACGAAGTCCACGTTGACTTTAATTTGATGGGGGTTACGAAATGCCACTAAACTTCTATGCCTCCTATATATAAACTGATATTGAAATGTGTTTAAGCTTCAAACATATTCAATTAGCCAGGTTGCAAAAGTCAAAACAAATACCTGTGGTAATAGTTCGAAATCGTTCCTGACCAGCTGTATCCCAGATTTGTAACTTAATGCGTTTGCCATCAAGTTCAATGGTTCTTATCTTAAAATCAATGCTGCCAAATTCGTACACAACATGGTTTTATCCATCAACAAAAATATATATATTAGCTTCTGTGAAATAGAGTATACAGATAATGAGCTACAGACTAAATTGATATCCCTGACATTAGAGAATGGTGTATATTTATGATGTTTGATAAGTATGACATGCAGCATGAAGTCTAGAAATTTCATTATAAGTGAATTGGGACAAATATTCCAGGAAGTATTATTGATTAACAAAAAAAAAAATACTTGGAATACAATATAGTCAAATAGGACAAGTATTGTAGGCAGCCTTATTAACTACTTGGACTAAAATATTGTCACTGCCAATTGGAAACATTGATACAAGACTCTCAGATAACACAAGACAGTAACCAGCAGATCCTACAGCATTTTCACAAGAATAAGAATAAACCAGCAGATACTAACCCAATGGTGGTGATAAAGCTGGTCGTGAAGGAACCATCAGAAAAACGCAAAAGCAGACAACTTTTCCCCACACCTGTAATTGTTACAAGATAGCTATCAAAAGAAGATAAAAAGTTCAAGAGAAATTCAAAAAAGATAAAACAAGACACCAGATCTATATGCACACACTCAAATGCATAAATACATAAAACCAAACTTCGATATGCAGATTTGTATATTTGGAGTGCATTGTTTACATATATTTTATATTTTGGAAATACTATAATACTGGATGGACCTTCACTTGTGGGATGTTGCACTTTGCACACTGATCAATCTGCTTTCTTACACCTTTATTTTTTAACATAATAAAAATTTTAACATTCCAAAATAACTACCAACCAAAAATTTTAAAATACCACCCCTCATCTCCTGTGACTTATTTTATGGATTAGTAAAACTAATCCAAGATGGCAACATACATGCACATTTAAATTTATTAATAATTTATGGGTTAATTTATTTCCATCACATACATATATCTATATAACCAGGGAATAATCAATGCTATCATGGTGGTTACATGGATTACTAAACTTCATAGGATTCTATCAAATCAAAAGGCAGATTTTCAATAAAACAGTTTAGAGTAAGTAGTTTTTCCAATCATAATAGGTATCCATTTTGAATTTGATCCCTTAATCTGGGTGGAGCGACTCACCAAACACAACAAGTTACAAAAATAACCTTGTTTACTAAACACTACTAATAAACTTAAATAATTTTTAACTAATTAAATATCTAGAAGATAACTTAAAATGCTTGGCAAACATACTCAATTTGTACAATGGAAATTATAGGACACTATCTCACAGACACATTTAACAAATGTAGCACATGCTCGGTGCTCACGTTAAGTTCGTAGAACATGTCATAATTTATCACACTGACTATTATAGTAGTATAGACTCGAAGCACACCTTTAGTGCAAACTGTAAACCTATTATTACAGAAATCATTCGTGAGCCATACTATAGTTTGCATGCTAGCCATTGCCACATCAAGCATATCTTTTCATTTATAAATCAAACATATATTATTGGAATCACTTCTTTCTCGTAGTCTTCCACAAAGTTTCTCACAGCACCCTCTGAAACAACGGCAGTTTTTCTAGATCAATGATGTAGGCCTTCTTGTTTCATTATGTATCATTAAATTAAATCCAACAACAGGCATATAACCTCTGCGATTGAGTTTCCTAGCATAAAACCAAACTAGTACCAAAGTGTGTCGTCTTTAAACATTATATAGGACTATCTCATTGGACAACTTTGGACCTGTTCGATATAAAATAACAAAATAAAATGACTTAAAATTATTCCAGAAATAAAAATCAACTAAGGCACTTAAAACTCATTTAACTTCTACAGAACTGATTTTAACTTACCTTAAGTTATTTTTAACTTAGGGAGAAACTTACTTCATTTTAACTGTTCTCATAAGTGTTTAATATGCATATCAAGCTATACCTTTCCTCCGAACACACTTGCAAAACTTCACTGCCTATATCATTAAGTGCCATCGCTTTTTCTTAGATATTGTCAAATATAGCAATCACGTGTCAAAAGAAATGATGCTTCAAGCTCTCAACAACATAAGCCCACATCACATTTAACAACCAAATTCCCAAATAAAAAAACAAGAAGCTTAACCATACAACAGCTTTCAATCCAAGTAAAAACCACAATCATAATTCAAAACCAGCAATGAAGCATCTCCAAAACAACCCACCACCAAACCTTTGGCTCTAGAAACAAAACATCCAAACCCCACAAAAAAAGGAAAAAAAAAAAGAAAAAAAAAACACTAAGATCTGAAATCTGAAATAAACCCATTTTGTTGTTTTCTTAATTTTGCAGAGACAGAGAGACAAAGGGGAGGCACGATATAACTAACCGCTGTCGCCAATAAGAAGAAGCTTGATGAGGTAATCGTAATCGGCACGTGCCCTCGCAGGTGGTGCTGCCATCGGTGACCACACAATAACAACAACACCACACGCAAATTCACTCAAAAAGATCCTCTCTTTCTCTCTCTCTCTTTCTCTTTGTGGAGATAAGTGTCGATAAAACGAAAAGGGTATGCGAGATCGAAGAGAGGATCCAAATGGGTTTGGTTGTGTTGTGTTGTTCTGCTTTTGGTTTTGGTTTTGATTTTTGAGAGAGGTTTGGGTTTCTTTTCTTTGTTTCTTTCTCTCCGCATATGCTGCGTGGCGTGGCCCTCTCTCTCTCTACACTGTCACCAGTATCCGTTAACATAAAAAAATATATTAGTTATTTGTATTTTGTAATTTAAGTTTTTAAAATAGAAATTTATGAACCTATGTCCAAGCCTAAACACCTATATGGAATTTGAAAATAATAATAATTTTTCCTTAATATAAAAATTGAAATATAATTTTTGAAAATATTTCGATAATTAGCAGTGCTAATAATTGAACTTGTCAACCATCATTAACAACTGATAATGTTGATTTCAATTGCCAATGTGACCAACCTTGTTACTAATTAGATTAGATTAGGAAAATAATTTGGCAAATGGTAAAATAATAATTGTCATGGATAGTGATGTGGATTGATTGGTTGTGTGATGAAAGAGACTAATTAATCTAAACATGATAAAGTAAACATAATATAAAAATGTAAAAATACAAACAAACAATATTTTTCAAAAGTCAATTTTAGATGACAGTTCTTCTTTGTAGAAAAAAATAACAAAGATGATGAGCATAAGTGTTTATTTTTTTTACATAACACATGTTAATGAGTTATTAGAATTCCTATCAAATAGTATTTTAATACTTTTTTTCTTGCATTTTGTTTGTTCATTGAGAATAATAAATGAACCGAACTGAAGTACACCTCTAAAATCAATAAAGCCCAATAATTGCAATAAAGATAAGAATCACGGAGTTGTTTTCTCACAAGACCTTGTCTGCTTTTCATTTTTTGTCAAAAATATTCCCTCCTTTCAACAATTAGTTTCTGAAAATGTAGTTTTTCCGATCTAAAAAATTTGTTTTGGGGTGTTTATTTTAAAAATTATATCATGAAAAGTAAATTTCAGGCTATACTTTTTCGTTGTTTATATATATTCCGAAATATAATTTTAAGGTTCCGAAAACTAAATTAGAAAATATGTACACACAATACTGAAAATGTTTCAACAATTACATTGATGTTATACAGAATCATGTTTAGATACTTTCAAATAAACATGTAGGAACACGTCTTGTTGGTCCAAAGAAACATTGTACTCGTGCTTATGTTGTCATCTTCCTTTAACTTTTTTGATGCAGACAAAGTGTTTAAAAGAATATGTTGTTAGTATTTCTCTGTAATTTGAAACACAAATAAACGTGCCATAGAAAAAACTATGCCATAAAACAAGTTTCCATGTCTTGTGGTATCTCTGCATCAAATTAATCAGAAGAATGAGGAGCATTCCACCATTGTTATTTGCATCAAGGAACAAGTTGAAGAGACGATATCACATTCATACAATACGACTAGAATCATATTCCATGACTTCGAACGAAACCTTTACTTTAACAGCACTTTAAAAATGGAAATGCAAGAATAGTTAGATTACTGCAGCTAACTCGGATTCTAGTTTGAGGTTGAGCCATTGTTCTTACCAATAGTCGCGGCATGAACACAAGCCATCCTTAAAATGATGAAACCGATTTGCATCCCTCACAATTATTTCCCTTTGAACAAGCTTTGATATAAGCTTTATTGCAGAGTGACAGTTCACACATGCTCGAAGATTCTTTGTTATTCTAAGTGTGGTTCCAGGAGCAGTACTAATAAGTCCATAAGCAACGGCTATCCTCTCACTATGAAAACTAAGATTCTCTTCCTTCTCTTCGTAATTCAGATCATGCAAAACCGATTCTGTATGTGGAACAAACCCGATCTCCTTCAACCTTCGTTCTAATATCTGAAGCTCGTTGAATATTTCATTAGCCATTGGGTGTGACTTGTCACCCACATGAAATGCTTGCAGCTTCCCATTTATTTCAATTACACTATAGCCAAGGTCCTTATTCAGTCCCTTCTCCCTCATTAGAACTCGAATATGTGCAACACGATCCCATAAGCGGGAGGAAGCATAGAGATTAGAGAGTTGTACATAATGCCCTGTATTATATGGATCTAATGAGAATAGCTTCTTTGCAGCATATTCTCCCAATGTTACACAACGATGGATCTTGCATGCACTCAGAAGTGCTCCCCATACACTTACGCCAGGTTCAATGGGCATTTTCATTATAAATGCACAAGCCTGACCCAGATAACCTGCTCGTCCCAAGAGATCAACAACGCAAGAATAATGCTCATTGCGAGGTTCAATTTCAAAGTCTTTCATGGAATGGAATAGCTTCCACCCCTCTTTTACGAGGCCAGAATGATTGCATGCCGTGAGAAGCCCAACAAAGGTAACGTCATTTGGGAATACACCTGTTTGCTTCATTGCAGTGTAAAGATTAATGGCTTCCCATCCTTGACCATGCAAGCCATACCCCATAATCATGGCACTCCACATAACAACATCCTTATCTGAATTACGATCAAATACCATGCGAGCAGATTCTACACTTCCACATTTTGCATACATATCAATGAGGGCGGTATTAACAAAAATGCAACTTCCAAAGGTACTGTTGCTTACATAGTCGTCCATCCATTGTGCTAATTTGAGGGAACCAACGTGTGCACTAGCTATGACTGCAGATCTCACAGTGACAGAATCTGGTTTAATATTTCTTGAGATCATGTCACGAAACAGATGTACCGCTTCCTCGGCGTGGCCATTCTTTGCATAGCCAGATATCATTGCGTTCCACATAATCACGTTTGGTGTCTTCATTTGATCAAAGAAATATCTTGCAACCGTCGCCATCCCACATTTAGCATATAAAGCTGTAAGCGAGATAAGCAAATCAGGCTCATCTTCAAGACCCATCTTGATGACACAACCATGAAGAGATCTCCCTTGCTCCAAATCATCTACATCGGTATAAGCCCTCAGAATGCTTACCAGAGCAATCCAATCTGGTTTCACATCAGCATTTCTCATTTGACTGAACATTCGCAATGCTTCCATAGATTCCCCGTTCTGCGCATATCCAGAAATGATGGAAGTCCATGAAACAATCGTTCTATGGTATAACCCATCAAACACCACTTTTGCCACACTAATACGACCACATTTAGCATACATTGCCACCAGGCCATTCTGCACAAACACATCCGACCCAAATCCATATCTGATTATCTGTCCATGAATCAGGCAACTCAAACCAAAATCTAATAACTCAGTACAAGCTTTAAGTACATAAGGAAAAGTAAATCCATCCGGATGGACTCCTGTCCATCTCATCCACCTATACATATCAATGGTGTCCCTGAACATATTGTTCCTCGAATAACTCCTAATGATAGCATTCCACATAAACACGTCAGGGAAGCAAAATCCATCAAACAGCTTGCGAGCATAACAAATTTGCGCAAGATTCGAGCTCCCATTAACCAGTTTTGTCATGAGAAACCCATTATGTTGAAGCCCAGAGACAAGTAACTGGTTATGTATCTGATCAAGGTGTCTCTTGTGGGTAGAATTATCAATAAGAGACGCATAAAAAGAGTCTGAATTGACACCACGATCACGGTTAACAGAATGTTCAGGATGAAGAGCTGATGAACAAATATATTTGACACACTTGAGCACCAACCACGTGGGTATTTCAGAAGTTGTAACCTTTCGGTACTTTGCAGTAAGGGGAGATAAGCTAAAGAAAATCCAAGCCATAGAGCTGCGTCCATCATCTTTCAATGTATGTTTGCAAATTCTAAACTCATATCAACTGATGCACTTCAATTAGACAAATGGTGATCTAACCAATTCAGTTTCTCGTTTCCAGCTACCAGCCTATTGAAGCCCGATTTAATTCTGATTTCTCTGTCCAGCCTAAATTGGAGTACACTGAACTGAAGCATTTAATCAAACACCTAGGTCATGTTAAAAGCGGATATAAGTGACAACAGAACTTGTTGAAGCATTTAGTCGAACACGTAGGCTATGTAAACTCTGGAGGCACGAAATGGGCTACCTTGAAGCAGCGAAGAACCAACCAAAGCCAACCTAGATTGAAGCTAGGTCACAAAAGGGAACGAAAATGGAAGTGAAATGAAACTGAATATATTGAAGGCAAATATGAAAACGAATAATAACATATATGAATCGGAAGGAAAGTTATCGAATGCGAACACATGACAGCGAATGTAAAGCAAATGGAATAACTGCAAACCACACAGATTGAATGCGAAGCAGAGATTTATAGAGAGAAAGGGAAGAACAATGCAATAAGTTTTACCTTGACACAGAAATCCTTTGGGAATGGTTTATTATAAAATATTTTTTCAAAATGTCAAATTTTTAAATAGTGGTATGAAGATTAAAAATTGTCAGAACAAAACATCATATTTTATATGAAAAGAATACGGTGATTCTTTAACTATCATGTTATACGGTGAAAAGTGACCATTTTTAAAAAACCACCATATTAAAACTGTAATTTTTTGTAGTAAGAAGCCATTGATTAACCAAAATTATTTTGATGAAAGCGAAATTAAACAGAACACAAATTTAGCATTACTTTCATGAATTCTTAACCTGGCATGGACCTTCTCTATTCCTTTCATTCAATAAAACCATGCTTTCTAAATACTTCACTCCAAACAATTCAGCTTCATCACCAAATTCTTTTATGTTCCATTAATTTTCTACCTTCTCTCTCTCTCTCATCATCATCAAGACATTTGCATCAGAGGTACTATGTTGTATTTTGTTTTGTTATGTCCAGCCTTTCTTTCATGTACGAATTTCTGCAGCATTTTTCATATTTTTTCAACATGAGTATTTCATATATGGACTTTGCTATTTTATGCAGTTTTCTGAATTAATAACTACCAACTTTATTGCATAAGAACTCCAAATGCTGGTATACCTAATCAAAGACCTTTTTCTCTTCATCTGCATTGAAGTTTGAGTGCATGTATGTAAATCCTGGTTCACTTCTTATCGTTTATATGTAATACACTTTTTAGTAGTTGAATTGTATTCTTCATTGAAAAACCCTCATGTAACCTTTTTTTTTTGTGAACTTCGTAAAGGCTTATATAACAGAGAAAAGTGAAATCATCCTTTTCATCCATTAAAAGTAACTTATAAATAAATTAAAAATAACATTTTGAAGAAGCTAATATGAAATAACTTCTACAATTTAACATATGCATAAATTTGTATTTTTTCTAATGTAGATGTTCATTCAGATGCACCCTTTTGAAATGCCTTCTTTTATGGCATCGTTTATTTCAAGTTATTGTACAAATAACATGTTTCTTTTCAGTAACTTCCATTGCAATGGCTTCAACATGGAGTATTTTAATTTTTAAATTTAATTGAGACCACTAATATCATAGTAGAGATAAGTGAATTTTCACTGTGAGAACATAATTTATTTTGAGATGACTGTAATTAACCTTTTTATTTTAAAATTATTCTAATTTTACCTTTTCGTAACGAGATCATAGACTTTATTATTAATATTTTGTTAATAAGAAGTGTTGAACTCACAATTTCTTCTATTTTTTTTTTCAATTATCGACTAAAATTAATTCTTAACATTTTAGTAGCGAAAAGAATTAAACTCACAAGTTTTCGATCTTCTAAATCCTTCAACCAACCTTACATGTCTAATAAATTAACATACATTTATCTTTAGAAGATAGATTCGAACATGTACCACCCAATGATAGCGTATTTAGGCAATTGCATAAATTTAATTGAGTAAATTAAATTAACATGGGTAAAGTTTTTTCAAGATACACTAACACCATTTTTTTCCAAGTTTATACAAAAAGATAATATGTAGTTTAAAAGCATTACATTATTTCTCCTTTTATATATACACACACCTTTCAAACATTTTACTATAATGATAAAAGAAATGTAAATGTAGCCAATGATTACGTAATTTACTCAACCTAATTTACATGCACTTGAACATGTGCCTGAATGCAAGAGTTAACCGCGCATGCTTGTCTTCAGGACACGGGACTTGAAAAATGAAACCAAATCAACAAACATATGACTTTATTTTATAGTTTTATTCTTCAAGCTTTTAGTCAAAATTTCATCTTGAACTATTTATTTCCGCTCAAATTTAAAAAAGAAAGCCACAGCCACACAAAATATATTCTTGCCACGTTTCTTCCAATCAAATACCAAACGCACCCACCATTAATAAAAAAAAAAAAAGCTAACTTCACAGTATCAATATGAACTCCCAAATATATTCCATTATCAAGTAAAATGTTCACTACCATTTTAAAAGATCGTGGTATCTATATACTATAAGCTATAAGTTCTCATGTTTCAATTGGTTCAATTTTTCTCATTCACACAAGCTCAAAATCAAACCAGCAATTCTTTACAGCTAATCACAGTCTCAGAAATTACAATGAGTGTCAGCCTGCCATGTCGAAGTCGTCTGATGGCTGGTATAAGTCGTAGTTCTCGGGAGCTTCTATTTTTCCAGTAAGATAGCCATTCCCTGCAAAAATTAATGTAACAGTCTTGATTGTCAAGTACTTTGATAAAGAAAACAGCTCTCATGCGCGAATGAGATACAGTAACGCTTTCTAAATTTCCGTATGAAATAAAACAAGGAAGGTAATTTTCATCACACACAAGCTCCATCACTGTACTCCACAGTCTCGTTAAATTCATACACAAGAAAATGAGACCCATTAAAATGGTTTCTGGAGATGCACGAATATGCAAAGTATATTACATATATAAAGGGACTTTTGGACAAGGACAGAAGTAAAAAAGTTCTCCATTTAAATGATGGCATGTGAATATTCTTCCAATAATAAATAACTTCATGTATTGAACAATTTTAAATAAATATGCATGCCTCGTCATTTAATTGGAGATGTAAGGAACTTGATCTAAGCCATGTCCTATACATATAGAAAATCTCAAATCCAAGAACTTCAATTATAAAAGTAATTATCAATACAAAATTCTCTATTATAAAAGTACGGATTTCTGCAAGGAACATCTGAAAAGGGTGGTGAGGAGTTGAGATAGAACGAGCTATATTGACAGGAAGAATTGTTCTTGTATCCAGAACTGGTTGGAATACTTAGGGCATATCATCTCTAAACAGAGGAATTCAACAGGATTCTAACAAGGTAAAAAGATACGTTAGATTGGCTCACTTGTGGGTGTGAAGGGGCTTAGGGGTTCCTCGTGTTCACTTGTTATCATAGAAAGGCGAGAAATAATGGGGAGATAGCTTGATCACTTAAACAACTTGCGTACAAGGGAAGTCAAGTGCATCCATAAAATCCTCATGACAGAATGCCCGGGGAATGGTGGAGGTCATGATCAAGTAGAAGGGAGAACAAGATGAGTTTTGAAGAGAGGAGAGTGATTCAAACAGTGGCCCAAAGTCACCAAAGTTTATGTGATTAGTTTATGAATTCTCAAAACTGAGGAGAGAGAGACTTACTATCTAGTGGTGTGAATGGGTGATGGCATAAGAATCTGCCCTGACATATGGTAATGGAGACTTGGGAGATTGCGAAAAAACTAGAACTAGACCTCTTGAATGCCTAGAATGGTTTTTTCCATACCTCCTGGAAAATACAGCTATACTAGGTCCAGGATCACCATGATCCAGCCTAATACTAAATAATACAGAACATTCTTTTTTGTTGCCTTTTTTTGTAATTTTTCTGCCACATATCAACTAGCTTCCAACGTATAACGTTAAAAAACAATAATCTTACCTTTATTTGATTAAAATAAAGACAAGTACATGAAGAAAGGATAAGAAGTTACATACCGGGGTTTGATAGCAGCCCATCGAAAACAGGCACATGGTTGAAATTTCTAGTGGATCTTAAACTCCCATCAGACGGGAAAACAGAATCTGGTTTGTTGGATTCTGGATTCTCATTCAAGTACTGCAGATCATCATGGTTCTGGAAACCTAAATTATCAGAAGGCCCAGCAGAAACATTGAGCTGGGACCAAAAATCGTCAGCCTTTGTCTTCTTATCTTTGGAATCAACCTCGGTCTCTACTTCTGATTCTGCATTAACACCAGGTGCCACATTCTGCTGCTTTCTTTTGGAGCGAGCCCGCCTGTTCTGAAACCAGTTATAAACATTGGTCTCAGAAATCTGGCCATGCTGGCTGAGCTCAGCAGTGATCTCCTTGATCTTTTCCTTGCTGGGAGTTCCAGTCCCCTGATCAAATATCCGCTCCAGAATCTGAAGCTGCATAGCCGTCGGAGTCCACCTCTGCCTCGAAGCTATTTTGTGCCCACCAGACCCCAACAAAGGATCGCAGTACATGTTTCCCAGTCTAATCCCTGACAATGAAAACATCAATCAAACAACGTTGTTATTACGACTAAATAAAGAAAAAACCATCAATGTAAAGGATGTTTACACTCTACTCTAATCATATAATAAAAAAAATCATGCATGTTAAGTTTGCTGACTATTACCATACCCATCCTAGAATTTATACAAACTATGACTACTAAATCCAACCGGTTGTTAGAATATACACTGACATTGAACAGAAATTAAATTAAACCACACCATCTTGAGAATATATGCCTCTTTCGATTCAATAAACAGTTCTAATCATCAAAACTGGTTTTGGATTCCTTCATTAAATTAGCCAATAAGTTATACTTGTACAATTTCGAAGTAGCACAGAGGGAGAAAAACTTTATGCAGTTAACTAATCGACAAAGTGATGGTCATGGCTGAATTAATAACAGTTTAATTGAAGAGTGAGGGAAAGTAAATTAACACACTAACACACATTGTAACATACACCAACTAACTAAATAATTAAAAACAGTGAAAGATGAATCGAAACCTGCGAGATCTTGGTGAGAAGAGATGGTTTTGTGCATCTCGATGAGTTGCTCGCAGATTGTTGCGTAAACCGCAATCTGCTTGCGGAGAGTCTCGAGTTGTTCGTCGGTCATGACTTTGACGTACATCATTTCGGCGTTCCCGTTGGGTTGCCAACGCTGCTTCTGCCAATCCATCACGTTCACCATCGCCTTCTCTCTGCGATCACACATAAACACGTGTGTACAATGTCTTATATATTTATTTATATTTATTTATTTATTTTTAATTGAGAGTTGTGAACCCTAATCATGAAATGACGAACACGAGAAGCAGAGATAATTAAGAATGGAAGAGAAAAGGTTTCAGATCTGACATGGGAGCAGAGAGCGTTGCTTTGGTGTCAGAGGCGTATGTTAGCACTTGCCGAAACTCGAAGCTGTGTCGGCGGCGTACGATGCGGGGAGAGAATAAAAAGCAAGAATGTCCCAGGGATATTCTTGTCCAAAACAAATTATTTCACTGTCCCTAACCAGCTCTGGGCTTTTTATTTTGCAAAATTCTACAGTTTTTGGAATCAATAAATTTCATATTTAGAAAAGAAACTCAATTAAAAGTGTCTGAGGTTTAGGATGTTAAACTCTACAACTGTATTTGTATATAAAAAATTATTAGTATAATTAAAGAAAGTATTATATCTTTTTATTAATTTATTGTTAACAATTTTAATGATTTATTAAGTAAGCCTTATAGTTATAAATACAATATTTTAATGTATGATTTATTTGATAAATAAGAATATTTTATATAGAAAAGGTGTTTTAGGAAGATTTAAAATTATTTACCAAAAAAATCTATTTTTAATATTTTAATTTGTGCATTTGTTGTATAATACAGAAAACTTGATAGATAAAAATGCTAAATGTATTTTAGATTATACTTGCAGGATTTGAGGGTAAAATAGAAAAGGAAGTTGTAATTTATGTTTTTAGTTAAGAAAGTCATATATAGTTTGTAAGGATAAATAAGAGATTCAGGTATTACGGAATATTTTATTATAAAAAATAATTTCTTTTTGTTTGTGATTAATATTTTAGAAATATTTGCAAAATTTTCTTGGAAATTAAAGAATGATATGATATTTTTATCAAAAATTTGAATAATTTATGATATTAAATTATGTAATTAAAGTAACATAATATCTGTATCATAATATTTAGTAAGAAATTCAGTTGAAATTTGTACTCTAAAGTAAAAAAACAAAAAAAAAACACGACATATTAAAAAATACAAGTAGAATGTTTTTTCACAGCATACGCGTAGTAGCTAAATAACGTCAAAAAAAATATTAATCATTATCAAAGAAATAACAGTCAAAAGACTTTGTTGAAAATTGTTTGAGGCCATATATTTTAAAAATTGTGATATTGTTCATGTTATCTTTTAGATGCAATGAATTTTGTCTGTAATATAACTTCATTGTTATTACATGTACTATTATTTATAGCATGAAAATATTATTATTTTAAAAACGTGAAATATCTATGATTTTATAGAATAATTTTATAGAATAATAGAATTATTTTTTACGAGACTTTCTCTGCCAACTCGATATTTATTGGTATGCCACGTGGCTGAATTTATCACATCTCACAAAATGCAAAACCAACATTTCTAAAACGTATGAAATAAAATAAAATTTTACCTTCAAGGAATTAAAATATATTTCATGCAAAATAAATAAAATAAAATGATGAATTAGCAAATTGGTTTGTTATAATTGAGTAAATTCATGAGTTGTGCAAGCTAACGTGATTATATAAATTGTGAAAGATAAAAAACTTGGCTAACCTTAGGAGGTAGTTGGTTGTGGCATGTTATGGAGGAGTGTTGTAAAATTGTAATGAAAAGAAAGATAGACCATGTCAATGATATTGAGATTGAGGATGAGAATGATAACAATGAGACATTCACTACGAATTCACAACAAAAGATACCATCAACCAGAGCATGTTCATTCGGATGCCTTTGTAATTTCTCCGACGACCCTGCACATCCCACAATATTGCAACCACAATCACTACTACCTTCACCTTCTTCGTTCATGCAAACACTTGAACCCTTTGTTCCAAATCCATGCTCGTTTAATTGTCACAGAACAATGCACCTTGACTCAATCTACACCTAAATCAATTACAAACCCATCTCTGGTTCTGTGGAACTCATTGATTAGAGCCTATTCTAGACTCCGTTTATTCCAGGAAGCAATAAAATTGTATCATACAATGTTATGTGTGGGACTTGAACCTGACAAGTACACATTCACCTTTGTTTTGAAGGCTTGCACTGGTGCTTTGGACTTCCATGAGGGTGTTGCCATTCACCAAGATATAGCTTGCAGGGAGTTAGAGTGTGATGTCTTCATTGGGACTGGACTTGTTGTAATGTACTCTAAGATGGGTCAATTGGACAGTGCAAGAAAGGTGTTTGATAAAATGCCCACGAAGGATGTTGTTTCCTGGAATGCAATGATTTCGGGGTATTCTCAGAGCTCAAACCCTGGTGAAGCAATGGAAATATTTCGGAGGATGCAGATGGAGGGTGTGGAGCCTGATTCTGTGAGCATCTTGAACTTGGCTCCGGCTGTTTCTAAACTAGAGGATGTTCGTTGTTGCACGTCTATAAATTGTTATGTGATTAGGAGACGTGTATTTGGTGTGGTTTCTAACTCATTGATAGATATGTATTCAAAATGTGGTGAGGTAAATTTGGCTCGTCGGATATTTGATGAGATGCAGGTTAAAGATGATGTCTCGTGGGCAACGATGATGGCTGGATATGTGCATCATGGCTGTTTCTTTGAGGTGCTTCAATTACTTGATAAAATGAAACAACAACGTATGAAGATGAATAAGGTATCGGTTGTAAATTCCCTTTTAGCGGCTGCGGAGATGAGAGACCTAGAAAAAGGGAAGGATGTTCATAATTATGCTTTACATGAAGGGATGATGTCAGATATTATTGTTGCTACTCCTATTGTGTGCATGTATGCAAAATGTGGTGAGTTGAAAAAAGCTAAAGAGTTGTTTCTTAGTCTTAAAGGAAGAGATTTGGTTGCTTGGTCTGCCTTTTTATCAGCTCTCGTCCAAGCAGGATTTCCTGGAGAAGCACTGTCTATATTCCAAGAGATGTGGCATGTAGGTTTGAAACCAGATAAAACGATTCTGAAAATTCTTGTTTCTGCATGTGCAGACATTTTAAATGCAGGGTTAGGTAAGATTGTGCACTGCCACACTATTAAAGCAGACATGGTGTCTGATATTTCAGTTGCAACAACCCTTGTCTCGATGTACACTAGATGTGAATTATTTATGTATGCTATGGCGTTATTCAACAGAATGCGGTATAAAGATGTTGTGGCATGGAATACCTTGATAAATGGGTTTACCAAATTTGGTGACCCACGTCTTGCCTTCGAAATGTTCCATACATTACAGGTTACTGGGGTTCAACCAGATAGTGGAACCATGGTGAGTTTGGTTTCAGCTTGTGCCCTTCTGGATGATCTACATCTAGGAACCTGCTTTCATGGAAATACTATAAAGACTGGTTTTGAATCTGACTTGCATGTAAAAGTTTCTCTAATAGACATGTATGCCAAATGCGGGAACCTTTTCTCAGCTGAGAACTTGTTTCAATTAATCAAGCATGTAAAGGATGAAGTACCTTGGAATGTGATGATTGCCGGGTACCTGCATAATGGAGGTGCTAATGAAGCAATTTGCACTTTTAACCAAATGAAATTAGAGAGTGTAAGGCCCAATTTAGTCACATTTGTGATCATTCTTCCGGCTGTATCATTTTTGTCAATGTTAAGAGAGGCCATGGCTTTTCATGCCTGCATAATTCGAATGGGATTTATATCTAGTACCCTGGTCGGAAACAGTCTTATTGATATGTATGCTAAATGTGGACAACTATGTTATTCAGAGAAATGCTTTCATGAGATGGAAAATAAAAGCACGATCTCCTGGAATGCAATGCTTTCAGGTTATGCAATGCATGGCCAAGGTGAACTTGCCCTCGCACTTTTTTCACTTATGCAAGAGACCAATGTCCATGTTGATTCACTTTCCTACCTCAGTGTATTATCTGCCTGCAGACATGCTGGTTTAATTCCAGAAGGAAAGAACATTTTCCATTCCATGACTGAGAAGCACAATCTTCAACCCAACATGGAACACTATGCCTGCATGGTTGATCTTTTAGGCCGTGCTGGTTTATTTGACGAAGTTTTGAGTTTAATTAATGGAATGCCAACAGAACCCGATGCTCAGGTCTGGGGTGCCCTCTTGGGAGCATGTAAAGTGCATTCCAATGTGAAGTTAGGAGAGGTTGCCCTTCATCACCTCCTTAAACTTGAACCAAGAAACGCGGTTCATTATGTAGTTTTGGCAGATATATATGCTCAATGTGGTAGGTGGGTCGATGCCAGGAGAACAAGATCAAATATGATCGACCATGGATTGAAGAAAATTCCCGGATATAGTTTGGTTGGAGCTCATAAGCAAGGACAATTCCTTTCTGGCTAGTGGCAAATCCCAACCAAACCACTGCTACAACATGCAAATACAGAACAACTTGTTATAACATGTTTTGACAAAAAGAAATAGTTGTTAGCATTCTGATAGTCTCACTTTTTTCGGCACATGGCAAACAAATATGTATATTAGAAAAGTATTATGCAAACTTCAATCATTCATTTGATATTTTACATGTAACCATAGTATGAAACGAAACCAGTAGAATAACTTATGGTTTGCTTTGGGACCAAGTCACCAAGCAGCAAGTTTCTGTTGATGTAACAATATAGAAACTAAGCTTCAAAACGCCTAGTTTGAGCTTTTTAAGATTAAACATGTTCTTCTCAGTAGTAATTGACATGAGATAAACTGATGAAGTGTTTGGTTTTGATTTTGAGTTTGTTTGAAAACTTAGAAAACAAAATAGATAATTAAGCACTTGAATTAAAACCCAACAGTGGAGAACTGTGATACATATATACACTACACAACAAAAACAGTGTTAAACAAATGTACATAGCCTAACAAAAATATTTAGTTTGACTTTGCAGTGTGAAAATAATAAATACATATATATTAAGAGTGTAGAAGTTGGATGGTGAAAACAAGTCAAACAGTTTTGTCTGGTTCGGACTGTATATCCTCAACGCCAAAAACGCCTTCTCCTTTTATAAGAAACTGGGAAGAAGAATGCGGCAAATGAGGAGCGAACACAACACTCATTCTCCTCCTTCTAACAGACCCATTCTCATCACGCGATAAAAACACTCTCGAGTTGACACAATGGGCCCAGGCCAGGCCCAAGGCAGGGCAGACCCGCCGGCCCGACGAATAAAGCCCATCACTCAAATTTCCAACCCTGACATTTCCATCTCCGATAAAATCCACAACCTGATTCGTCACCACCACCGCCAGCCCAAACCTCTTCGCCAACCGCCGCAATCCGCCTGAGATTCCGAAGAAGAGCGACGACCTGCGCCGGAGGTCCGATCCGGTGTTCTCAAAATCGGAGCGGAAGAGAGCCGCGATGGAATCGATGACGACGATTCGCACCGGCCGCCACCGAGATCGAGAGTACACAAGGAACGTCTCGATGGTTGGAATTAAGTGGAGGAGCTCGTCCGCGGAGTGGACGGCGCGTACGAAGACGCGGTCGCAGGGGTCGGGGAGGTCAGGGTGCGACGTTCGGAAGGCGCCTGAGAGTTGGCGGAGGCGGCGGAAGGGGAAGGGGAACTCGGTGTGGATGAAGATGGAGGAGGCGGAGAGGCCGCCGTGGGAGGAGGGGAGTTGGGCGGAGAGGGCGAGTTGGAGGCAGAGCTGCGTCTTGCCGGAACCGCTCTCGCCAACAAACTCCGTGATGGAATGGCAGGGAACGCCACCGTTGAGGCAGCGATCCAGTACGGGACAGCCGACGGTGCACTTCTCGCTGCGGTGGGGCAGAAGCAAAAGGTTCTCTGGCCTCATCTCGCCAAAAACTCTGGGATTTGAATTCTCGCGGTTATAGCTACATTACCGTGAGAGGGAATAACGTTTCGCTGTCTCGTTTTAAACATCAAAAAGGAGAATTCGGATTCAATGTTAATATTAATAAATTTAATAAATAATAATTCTTATAAACACATTTAAAAAAAATTAAGAATTTTTATTTACCTGTAACTATAAAAGAGGCTTTCTTTAGTTTATAGTTCACAATACGGATTAGATTAGAACAACTTCATTTAAATTGGTTTACGTATTTGATAATAAACAAATTGGATATAATTATTGTATGATTTTAAGTTTATAGCAACATTTTAGGTTATGAATAGAACAATAAAAAGGGAAAAAGATTTATCAAATTTAACGTGTAATTAAAGAGAAAGACTATTACATAAATATTGTAAATTTAGTTATACCTAACATCACCTTTTCTCTTTAACTTAACACATGACAGGTAATATTAAGATTTGTTTATTTTTGTCTGTTAAAAATAAATGGATAACAGATGTAAAACGTTGTCTCAAAAATTTGTTCTCAAGATATAGAATTATAGGAATATTCAAACATCAATTGGGTCCATAGCTCAGTGGTAGAGCATTTGACTGCAGATCAAGAGGTCACCGGTTCGAACCCGGTTGGGCCCTTTTTTTATAATTTGAAATAACTTATTGACTAATTTTGTAAGTGTCCCAACACAACAGTAACTAATGATTGAATACTTAAATTTATACTATAATAGTTATTTAGAAAAAAAATAAATATCATTCTTCTTTTGTATTAAGTAATAAACCTTAAATTTGAACTTTAGAGATAGATTTAGAAAACAAAAGTTTTTTGCTAAGTAGCAGCAAGAGGTAGTATATTCATTGCAATTCTAAAAATCGATAACAAGAATGATTCACAAGTAAAATGTAAAAGATGTGATGTCATAGAATTCTAAATTCAAATATATAATATCAATAAAAAAAATAATGGAAATTTAATGAGGTTATATTATAAACATTCATGGATAGAAGAATAACAATTTGATAACTTGTTTTCTATATACAAATAATTAATAATACTTTTATAATAACAACTAAATCAACTAATATGTTAACAAATAATTGTATAAGAAAGTTGTACAACATACTGGTTTATTTGATTTCATTCTCGAATTTTGGAAACTTTCAATCTCGAATTCTACTATTAGCATTCTCAAATTAGTTATGAGCTTGATGCCAGCATTCAATCATATAATTAACTTAGTTTTGCTAACCATTGGATTTCGAGGCGTGGTATTTGAAGAGAAATAATGAAAATATTTGTAAGAAAAATTACTCAATGACACACTTCTCTTTATAAGTTGTGTTCTTGTCACAAAGAACTCGCTCTCTCCCGACTTATCAGAGATCATAATTTTGGTCTTTGTGAAGAACGAATATTCTTATGGTTCTGTTTTTTAGTGAGCAATTGATGATCCGTTCCCAGAGTAAATGTTACCTTTTTATGCTTATGATCTACTCTCCTCAAATCTAGTCGTGGCATGAAGTTTGGGGGCGACGATTTTGACCTCCGAGTATTCCGTAGCTAGGGCGATTTTAACTTCCGACTTCCCATGAATTAACTTTCTTTCCTCTCTGTCCGTTACTTGGTTGTTTTGAACCGAACGTAATAGGATTCAACTAGATGGATTAGGCTCACCACTATTGGGCCGCGTAGCTAGTGGGTCGAGGTCCTTATGTTTGGTCGGCAACCTCGGTCGGAAATAACCCGGGTTCGCCAGGGTGTACATTAACCCTCCGACCTTGAATTCCAAGGGACTGGGATGAGAAAGTCGTCAAAAACTTCATGGCGTGTGTTTCGTACATTTGTGTACTTTTCAATGAGATGTTGCCATGTAGTCCACACTTAACGCGTGTTACGCTTCCCTAGATTGTGAAAAACTGTTGTCTTGTCTTTTTGACATTAAGATACTTAAATAACCCCTCTTTTCGCAGTTACTTTGTTTCCCTTCACCTCCTTACTATTTTCGTACTTATTTTTCATCTTCTTTCTCCGTTTGCTGTCTTGGTGGTTCCTACACACTCCATTTGTGTTTCCCTGCAACAGGTGTGTGGTTTTTGTTTTCCTACCTTCATTGATTCTTACTCACGTATTTGCATGGTGGTGACGATACAATGCCTAATTATGATCTTGCATGCCTGTTTATCCTTGAAACTTTGTAGTATTTAAGTTCTTGCTAGGGTTTTCTATGGTTTCGGGAAAACGATGGTTTCATTTGGTGGTACTGCTGCTGGGGGATTTTTCTTTCCTTTGGGTTGGAAATAATGGATTTTTTAGCAGTTTTCCTCTTGATGATTTTTGCAGTTTTTCCATTGTTGGTTGAGGAGAGTTTCCATTGTGACTGGTTTTGTTTGGAGTTGGGTTGAGGGGTTTTTCTTTGACGTTTGGCATGCGAGTTATTAGTGGGAGTAATGGCAACTTCTTATGACGATTTTTATCCCTGGGCACCGTTGGGTCTTCGGCATGAATGTTCGAGCTTTACCTCGGATCAGTTCATAACTCGGTATCGTCGAGGTCAACAACTATGCCAAAGCAATGAAAAGGATGTCCTGGTGGTCTGATGTGAGTTGGACTAGCTAATGTGTGCAAATACTTCTACTGATTCAACTGGCCTTTCTGTTTTTTCTATTCAACTCTATTTTCGAAAGTGGGATTGCGTCTTCCTTTGATTTGAAAAGGAGTTGCTGACCGTGTTGAATGTGGCTCTGGCACAACTCCATCCCAATAGTTGGGCCTTTATCCAAGCTTTCCACATTTTATGCACTTATTTTGGGGTAGTTCGGACGTGTCGCAACCGGGATCGCGACGGGACGACGAACCAAAAAAGAAAACGTGTTTAAAAAAAGATTTGGAGTCGCCACCATAGTTATTCTGGAAAACTATGGAAAACCATAAAGATAAGACAAGTCTACGAAAAACCAGATATAGGATCCGGGAGTCGGTTACGCGTAGGAAAGGTGTTAGCACCCTACAACGTCTGCCCGAGGGCGGTACCTTTAATTAAAAATGCAAAGTCGATGTGATTTTCAAAATGTTAATTTCCCCAAAATTAATAAGACAAACATGTTAAAAAAAAAACAAAAATATTTTTTAAGTTTTTGGGTCTGGCAAGAATTGACTTTGATCCTACGTATTCTCATTAAAGATGAGAAATCAGGATTAAGTAGTTTTTTAAAGGATATTTGAAAAAAAAATATTTGAGAAAATAATTTGATTTTTTAGAGGTGTACCTGACAAGGACTGACTTTGCTCCTACGTATCTCACGGTGGAGAATCAAGGATCACGTAGTTCTTAAAAAGGTGTAGTTGTTTGAAAATGTTGATATTTTTGTATTTTGAGAATTTTGTATTGTTTTGGTATTTTTGAATTAGTTGAAAATATGTGTCACACGACGCGAGCGTTCGGACAGACACTAAAAGAGAAAGAAAACTATTTTTTGGTATTTTTAGAAAATAAGTATCACATGATGCGGACGACCGGACAGACACAATAAAGTGAAAGAGAATATTTTATTATTTTATTATTTTTTCTACTTTTTTGCAATTTTTGGTAATTTTCAAATATTTGATTTTTTTCTCAAAAATAATAAAAATAAATAAATAAATGATAAAATTATTTAAGAAGGATAAAAGTGAAAAATAAAATATGAGAGTGCATGAGTAATTAATGGGGGTGTACAAAGTAAACACAACAACAAGCCCAAACAATAGACAGACATGGGGTGCAGGACTATCACATGTGGGGGTGCACGAAGTAAACAAATGGGGCGCATACATTAAAAGATAGGGTGCAGCGAGTAAAATATAAATGAAGTCCAAAATAGGAGTAGAAAGTGTGTGCAGGGGTGCGAGATTAGTAATTGTGGAGGTGAGCGAGGAAGTAATCAAACTCAACAAAAATAAGACATAGGGGTGCGGGTAATTAAAACGGGGGTGTATGAAGAACAATGAAACAGGCCCAGTTGAAATGCAAAAAGGGGGTGCGTGTCGTATGGACGGGGGTGTGCGAAGAAAAAGAAAAGCCGAGACACTTTCCTTTATTCTCTCAAAGAAAGGAGAAAAAAGAAAAACGAAACCCTAAACTCTCCTGCAGCCCCTTCTTCTCGACACCACACAAATCCAGCCCTGGGACGCGCGTCTACTCAACCTCAAACGCCAGCGACGATGGCGGTCTCCGCCGACAGAGCTGCCGGCGCTCGGGTCACTGCCTCGACCTCATGTTTTTTTCTTTTTCGCGAGCGCTCCTTCGTTCTCGTGTTCTGCGTGCGAGGCTCCTTCGTCGCATCTTGTCCTCCAAACACGAGTCACTCTCTCGCAAGCTTCCCGTGCTTCCAGAGCCACCGGTGACGGCGCCAACCGCTGCCGGAAGTGTCGCCGGCCTCCGCTGCATTCCAAGCCTCTCATTCTTCTTCTCGCGCGAGCCACGCTAAGTCTGGAATCCACACCGCGAGCTCCGCTGTCGTGCCCCCAACCGCGATTGAAGCCGCTGCTGCTCAGTCTGTTCGAAGTCCGACTCGATTTCTCTTTCTTCTCTGTTTCTTTGTTTCTGATTGGATGTACGTGGTCGGGAAAAGCGCGAGAGTTTGGTGTTGGAGTGGAATGAGGGTTCCGATTCGGCGTGAATGGAGATTGCAGGGATGGGGGTTGTAACAGAAACAATGAGTGGTTTGCGAATGTATGTGATTCTGGTTATTTGCTTGTATGTTTTATTTGTAGATTGAAATGGTGGTGCTGTGAATTTGAGGTGGTGGTTCTATGAATGGAAGTGGCGGGAAGGATTGGTGTTTGTGTTGACTGCGGCGTGAAGGAGGTGATTGAGAGGATGTGAATCTGCTGTCGAGCGTGTGGGTTTTGGCCTTCTTTGATTTTTGTGCAGGTGAAGGATGAAGATGAAGGCTGAATATGAAGAAGGAAAGGATAATGAGGCTGGAAAGTGGTCTGAGTAGTGGCGCGGGGCCGATGTTGATGATGACGACAGAGATTGAGTGTGATGGGGTGGTGGATGAAATTGGTTTGGCTGTTATGTGTGGACATGCGGACGAGAATGGAGGAGAAAGTGTGTTTCAGAGTTGGTTTGGTGCTGGTGAGAATTAATGCCATGTTTTTTATGCAAGTAACCTCCATGAACGTGTATGATTATGAGCATGATGAGCGTGAAATGGCTTAAACAAGATAAGTAGGGGACAGCAATTCAAACCAAGCTCAACGTATACTTTCACAATTCACAAGCATCGTAAACATTCTTATTGAACAATCCTGATAGGAGTTAAGCAACTAGGGGTACTTACCTTGAAGATACTGTACAATCACCACTCCATTCTCTTCTTCTCCCAGCCTCGGCACACTTCCTTCTCCCCCTTCTGTTCTCTCCGTTCTCCTTATGCTCTCATGATACCTCAACCAAAGCCCCTCTCCTCAGAATGTTCTTTTTTCTTTTATTTATGTGATTCTCTCTGTTTGTTCATGGGAAGTGGCGGTTGCTTTCTTCTCTTGCCCAATATCCAGCAGAGCCACTTCAATCAATCCGCCTCACCGATCAGTCACCATTCATTCCCTTATTTGTATGGTAACTTGCAGCGTCGCATTCCAGGGTATCAAATTAGGAAAGGGCTGGTCTACTGACTGCAGAGAAATTAAATGCCTATGCCTTCCTTTTTCAAATATCTGTTCTATTGTTTTTCTTTTTGCTCTTTT
>Ga0214543_1000355_pt1 | contig 73838 bp, 21 predicted proteins | sample CNSS2metaG_FD_160094 | JGI IMG/M metagenome (GOLD analysis project Ga0214543, IMG submission 160094) | Root nodule microbial communities from cowpea collected in UCLA plant growth center, Los Angeles, California, USA - CNSS2 | ecosystem: Host-associated > Plants > Roots > Nodule | place: USA... | reverse complement strand
TATATATATATTTTGGGGCATATATATTTATTTTCTTAAGTTGAGATAAGCTATAACGACGGTTGTTTCTATCAGACTTTTAATCACTCTCGTTTCAACAACTGTTCGTTTCAGAACAAAGTTTATATGTTCTTGGTGTGTTATCCTTTGTCTTTCCTCTGCCGCTTATATGATAAAGACTTTCAAGATTGGAGTTCTTATAATAATATTGATCATTCAATCGTTAAGATTGAATTTTGCAAACAACAATCAAAGATTCTGACGAGGAGAAGGATGGATGATAAATGGGACACAACATGGATTGAAAAGAGAAAATTACGATGAAGAGATGCGAAATATGATGAAAATCACATGTGGAATATGTTGAAGGACAATGAATTTAAGGGAACTGGATATCATTGTTTCAATCACTATAGATGCATGAAATGCAGCCCCAAACAACTGTGAAAGGTAAAAGTATACAATCCACATATTTGGATACCTTTCTAAGTTGAATTACATACACCAGTGCCTCGATGATTAGAAAAGGCATAATGATTCTTAATAGTGGTATGGTTTTGGTTCAAATTTTAGCCAATTTATAGTGACGAAAATCATGAATATATACTGAGAGTAATCCTTTAGTTGTATTACGGATAATGTGTTCGGATGCTTTGAAGTTATGGGATCATTGTATTATAAAGGAGAGGGTATCACTGGGGAGATACAACACCAATGAGACCTGAGCCTAACCACATAAGATACTGACACCACTTTCAATCCAAAACCTTAAAGCAATGGGTTTATGGGCCTTGATCCTTATATGGTGCTCTACTTTCTCACTTCTGGTCAATGTGGAACTTAGACTCACACTTGGATTCCTAACTGTGTGAATATGAGAAAATGTCGATGTTGTTAGCGTAAGTTAACATATGATAAAATCGAATAAAGGCAGACTTTATTTTTTTGTCATCAATCATTCTCTATCTCCAGTTTCCTAATTTCCTAAAAACGTCGCAACTCTCCTTTCTTGAGTTAAAATTAATAGAAGTAAAATGCAATTTTGCTCTCGCATAAAACAACAGTTGTCAACCTTTTCAATCAAATAATTTTCTATATAGCAAATTTAACCTGTTATACAACTAACCCTTAAACAAATTTTAGGTTACTGTTCAAAACAAGCTTCACGCCAAATGACACAAATTTCTCCTACAATAAAGTCCCATAACATTATTGGTAGCACAGCTTCTACACATGCAATCAAAGATGGTGACGAGGAGGATGATGAAAGAGTGAGAATTTAGGAGGCATGGGAAGCACCAAAAAAATAGTACAAGGAGCACAACATGAATTGAAAAGAGAAAACAACATAAAGAGAGACGAAATACGAGGAAGACAACATGTGGAATATGTTGAAGGAGAGATGAATATTTAAGGGCACTGGAAACCAATGTCGGAGCTTTTCCTTCCACAGTTGTTGAGAAGTAGACTCAAGGAAAGTGGTAGGTTAAGGTTGATGCCAAGGACGTTAGCTTTGATGGCAGTGCAGAGGCATGCAGCAACTTCAAGATCAACCAGACCCTTAATCAGGGTGCAGCATGGAAGGGTTGGTGGTGACCCCAATTTAACATTCACCAAGTTCAACACGTTGGCACACACACCCAACTTAACTGCATCTATAGGACATGTACCCTTTTGGTAGGGCAGTGATGGGTCTGGGTCTGGGATTACAGGGATGTTGTATGTTGAGCTCACCATGGTGTAGGAAAGCATGTTGAGACAAAGGAGTAGAGCAACAACATAAGTTGATGCAACAGTGCCCTTGGAACCCATTTCACTAAACTAAGGAAAACAAAAAGTAAGAAAAGTAATCAATTTGGTGAAAGTTAGAGAAGTGTGAGGGGGATTTTATAGGTAACTAATTTAGTGGTTTCTTTTTTTTGTGTGTATAAATTAGTAGTTAGGAGAACCCGTGAACCTTTGATTATAATTGAGATGCTTCACTAGCTGGCACCCTGGGTGGGCAACACGAGGGATCATATGGGATCATATGTAGCAACAAAAGTGAACAGTTACTCATTTTGTTTTTCTTTTCATAAGACAAAATTGACGTAAAGGATTGAATCTTATTATAACTTCGTCAAGTTAATGACAACCAAGTATGCATGATTCGCTCGTTTTTGTTTTCCTTTGACATTTTACACATAGTGAATCTTATTAATTTATAATCTTTTTCGATAAATGTTAACCGTTAGTTTTCTTTCGGTGAAATAGTTGATTTCACAACTTTTATTACCTTTTTTTCAAACCTTTTAAATTATCTTTCTAAATATTAGTAGAGGAAGTTAAACTCACGATCTCTCGTATCCTCTCTTTTAACTTTTGAAATTGTTGAATATTACAAAAGAAAGGGAAAACGTGAAGGTATGATATTATCAATTTGTTTGCAGTTTGATTGCAGGTTATGTATATGTATGATACTGCAACATGACTTTTAGGTAACAAATCCAAGAAATAAGTATGAATGAAGTATCTATTAGTTGATACATGAAAGAAATTACTATCAATATTGAATTAAAAGTGACTTGAGATTTTTTATGTTTAATCCATTTTTTCATTTATTTTTGTTAGTAGGGTTTGGAATTGTTTTATATGTACGAACACCTAAGATTTTTAACTTTTGTGTTATATGAGAATGTAAGGTTTATGCGCACTAGACTTCATATGGAAGAAGAGACCATAAATACTAATTTTTTTGTTTTTTTTTATTTATGTTGTATATATGGATTGAGGTAACTTAATTATCTGACTAATTTAATTTGTTTTTGTCAATAAAAAAACACAAGAAAAAATGATTAAAATAAAAGAAATAGCTATTTTAAAAGATTATATTTAATAAAATCTAAAATCAATTATAAAAGAAATTGTTTTGTATTGAGAGCGTATAAAATCAAACTCTTTATATATGATATGTAACTGAAATAACTAATGTTTATAAAACAGACAAATTATATACGTCATGTAGATAACCTTTCACACGTAACTGACTGCTTAATCTTTACTTTCCCACCAAACACTCTAAGAATATGTTCACTGTTTTTTTTCTCATAAAGAGGTTCCAATGAGTGTCACTATATAATTAAGAAATGAAGTATTATGTCACATATATTTGTCGTATCATAACACGTGAACATTAGTTTACATATTTCAGCAATGAAGTTTCTTTTCATTTCTAACTGGTTCTATATTGGTCTTCTTGTACATGATTTTATTGGTTAAAAATAGCATCACAAAACATACCTTTCCAATCTACCCATTATAATGTTTTAAATAATTCAACTATCACTGAATGATACATAATTTTGATAATTTCATTTTATTATTCTTCACATATCTAATAAAAAGTTAACTATATTACCGAATAATTTAACCTAATTTCACCCTTATCTAAAAATTTTAAGGTTTAAAACCGGAGCTTTCAGGAGAATTTAGGCATTTTTATTCCAAACGCACTAATGACACTTATATTTGGAATTATCTCTTGCCCCTCATCCCTGATATATTATTGTAAGTAGTTTTTTTCTTTGCCATTTATTCGATAAAACACATGAATTGAATTAATTCTTCTAAAACTAAATTAAATTTTAAAAGTGATATTGAGTAAATTAAATTAAACAACTCTAAATCATTTGAACTATATGAACTAATTTTATTTTAAAATATGTTTTCAATATTATAAGTTATAATTTAATTTAATTCAAATGGTTTTGTATTCACAAGAAATTTAATTTTTAAGAACCAATTTAATAAAAGAGTTCAGGGTAATTTTTATTTAAAATAATTCATTTTTTTATACAACTCAATTTACCATAAATTTATTTCAGTTGAAAACATTTCTTTACGATCCTATCCTAGTAATATTTTTACATAAGAGGAAAGTTATGCTCTCTAGCTTATGCGAAGTTTAATCTCATCTTTTGGACAAATATGTTAAATCCATTCATATTATTAAATCAATTAATAATATAAGAGTCATTGTAATTTTGTCCACTCTAAACTAAATAATTTTTTTCCCACGATAAGGGTGCATGTCATAAATTTACATTAGGTAACAAACTTGTCCACATAATTCACATTAAAAATGAACTTTAATTCTTGCAAATCACAGTAGTTCTGCAAAGTCCATGGGTTAAATTGGTCAGTTTCGATGTGCAAAAAAAACATTTCAGCATTTATTTTACATAGTAATATCCTACTAAGTCCATAAACAATATACAACCACTAGAAGTAAGGAAAAATAAATTTTTATATTGATTATAAAAATCAATATATAATTTTAAATTTTAGTCCATTGTGGCCTCCTCGTGTTAAATCTGGTAAAATGTTGCCTTTAGAACGTAATTTGACACATTGAAAAACAGAAAAAATAAACTATCAACAAGAGTTTATCCCGTGAAAACTTATTGATAAACTCCACCTTATAGTTTATACACCTTTATACTGAAGGACAAATCATATTACAGTACTTTATCAATTTTTTCTACTGTTTTGAGATCAAGATTAACAACTTGCAGCTATTAAAAAGTATGCGAAAAACCAACTTTGCTGATATTAAAAAGTATATCTGTGGAGTACTGTTTTGAAACTCCAATTTCAACGCAACTCCATCACCAAAAAGATGCAAAAACACCTTTGTCCATTGCCATAAACCAACGAGTTAAAGATATCAACCCAATGAGCTTCATATTTAAAACTTTAAAAGCAGAGTTAAAGGATTGTATATTGTCACTAAAAAGAAGAATGGGTAAATAAACACTGAAGTGAAAGAAGTTATACATAAGGCGTATCTATGACTATGAAGTAGTATTGAAGTTTGAGTCTACTCCTTTTCTTCATTCTGGGGAGCATCAGTGGTATTGCTCAAGGCATTTCCAACACTTAAGAGGCCATTTCTATACAGAATGTCCAACTCATCAAAATAAGGGCAACTTTTACTATTTTGACGCCTCTTCTTGCCACTCCCTATTGTCCTTTTATAGTATTTGTTGATGTTTTCCCACTTCTCCTTACACTTCTTGGCAGAGCGATTATAGCCCAACCCATACATTGCTTCAGATATCTCCTCCCATATTGACCCTTTTGATCCCATGAAACGGAACTTGTGCTCCAATGAAGTTCTCACTGTGATAAGTGATTGCACTTCAACATCAGGCCATCTACTCTTACTAGGATCACTATTCAATTCTTTATGACCATTCACTTCAACTTCTCCCTCTTCTCTTTTGCTGCATGCTTCTACTGCTTGGGGGATTTCAATCTCCTGGCCCAACAGATTCTGAATGAAGGATATCAGGGCCAAATTCCGAGACTTTTCTTCGGCCCTAGCCTCTTCCTCTTTTCTAATTCTCTCCATCTCCTCATTCTTCCAAGCTTCTTCTCTCTTTATCCTTTCCCTTTCCTTCTTTTCTATCATTTCCACCAACTGTTTGTGCATCTGTTCCTGCTTCTCCATCACCTTTGTCACCAAATTCTTCACAAAAACTTCAAGCTTTCTCACCGTCTTTCTCCTCCTCTTTCTAGGGCCATTTCCTTCAGTGCTTGTTGATGAATTCTCATCATTCTCCTCTTCATCCTCCGCATCCAAAGCCGAGCTGAAACAAGGAAGAACAAATCAGAAAAACAGTCCAAACCAATCTTAAAACTGTCAAGAAAGACTGTTTTGATTTCCCACATGCATCAGAGTGAATCTTGATCGAAACACTCTCACGCAATAAATGAAACACACACACCTCTTTCGGTAAAATTCTGAACCTTGATTTTTCATGTCACAAGAGATTAACCCTTTCACCAGACTCACCTCCCGTTAGTAAATCACAGAACATTCTATTACACTACAGGACCTTGCCCACAAGGCTTGTTTTTCAATTACCACACAGAACATTCTATATACTACAAATACTTGTGTGCAAATAAAACATAACTCGTGACCCAACTACAAAAACAATAACACACCGTACATTTTTTTTATCCACCAAAAAGCACACTGCTACAAAGCAAAGCATTCTCGAATCAGAAACGAATGATGTATAGTAGTACCAAGTTGTGGGCTCAGTCTCTGTCTCTCTCATAAAGACGCAACACAGAGTTTATAGCATCAAATGGACAACACTGCAATGCAACATATTCTAAGAACAAGTTCCTGCCTAACACCTAATCGCAAACACCCATCAAAAAAACAACACACTCTGCAACCACGGCCAATCACAATCCTTTTCCAAACAACTAAAATAATAAAAAAGGAAATCACTTTATTGTTTGTTCGTTCCGCCCCCATTCCGCAAAGACAGGGTATAATATAAGCATAAAAATAAAAGATAAAGGCACACAAATTCAAATCGAATTAATAATTAAAAATAACAGAAGAGAAAAAAGGGGATCTTTTTAATAATTGATTAGATAAAAAAATAAAAGGAGAAAAGCAGAGGTAGAGATGGGAGAAAAGAAATGGACTCACTCAGATTCTTGGCTCGGGGCGTGACCCGACCCGGAGGCAGTCGGATCGGGCGGACGAGGGTGGGCATTGAGGGCGGAGGGGAGGGACCGGATAGGGCGGAGCTTCTGGGGGTTGTGGCGGTGGGAGAGGAGGTCGGCAGGGAAAAGAAGGTCGCCGGAATCGGGAAATGGAGCGACGTGGTCGGGGACGGGGAAGTGATCGGCGGCGAAGAGGTCCATAAAATGGTAAAAAAAAAAAAAGAAAAAGGGGAAAAAATTGCGGCGCGAGGGTTTTGAGAAGAGGTGAAAAGTGAAGGAGAATGGTTATTCGTTGGTAAGTAAAATGACTACTGCGTTACTCCGTTGGTAAATTAGAATATAACTTGGAAGAAGTGAAGTGAACCATCTACTGTTGTAACTTGTAATGTGCCCAAAATGTTCTTATTACACCTTTTATTTTAGGTATGTGTAATGTTTGATTCACCAATCATGAATACAATTTTCTAAGAGAATTAAAGAATGCAAGACACACATTCCACTTCTTATCCTTTTAAATTGAAATAAAAGCATGCTTGTTGAAAAAAAAAATTATAATAATATTTTCATAGCTAGTTATATATTTAGTGACTGCTTAGATATTTGGATTATCGTAAAAACAGGAGACTTCAGTTGAATTTCAAATCTTGTGTCGGTAGAAAAATGTCGGCTAAAGAAATTTCTATTTTGCCATGTAGTTTAAAAAATTAGCCTATTGTTTATATAAAATAAGACTGCTTTGTAAATTGGTAAATTGGGGTTCTTTATTTGTTACCCCCGTAAAACTATTCATTAAAGGAAAATGATAGGCTTTCATATGTTTTCAACATACTAATCTGAGCCTCTCTTGTTTTTCTTACATATTTTATATTTTATTTATAGAGAAAGTAATTCAAGATATAATTGGATATTAAATGTAAAAATTTAATCTCTTTTTTACATAAACACAAAAAAGAAATGTTATATATTTCTATAGGTGTCTCTTTGGTTTTAGATTGCAAGTACCCAAAATCAATGTTGGTGCATATAAAATCATCAAAATCATGGTGATAGATTGTTTCGTTGCTTTTCAAAATCAATTAAAGATGGCATATTCATGTTCGGAGAGAAACCACTCATTTTACCTTCTCTGTCAACGATTTGGAGGTTCATACTCTCATTTATTTTTTTACTCCTCGTTGTTGGTTGCGCTTATATTCAAAGTGAAATTGTCTTTATTGTATGTGGTTTTTCTTTGAGTTTTTGGTTGTTCCAATTGTGATTATTTCTTCTTTAATTTCTTTTCTTGGTTTTGATTTTTTTAATTTTTACAAATTTAATTTGCGATTCAACCTTTACAAAAACTTTCTTTAGGAATCAAACGCATATTGCGTGTGAAAAATAAGAGTTGGCAAACAAAGTGTTAGATGAAAATCCCAAGAAGAAAGTTTCCTATATTGTACACGGGTTAGTATTGCAATCACCCTCCAAGTGTATTTATGAAGCTAAAAGACGTTAGATGACCACATTGACCACATTTATAGAGTTAACGAAGTGATTGTTGTGAAGTGAACACTAATTTAAGAAAAATTGAATATGAAATCAATCATGCATGTTTCTATCTTTGTTGACTTAGTAATTACTTGAAAAAATGTTCTTGCAATAATTTTAAAAGTGGAAATAATAATGTCTCTGTGAAAATTATATATAAGTATGATTGCCCATTTTAGTAATTATACACTCAAAATCAATTTTAAAAATAAGTTTTCAAACAACATTTAATATGAAAATTATCTTTATTATATGGACCAAAATACTAATTAAGTATCACAAGAGATTCAAACACAAAATATATGATTGTATCCACATTGATATGAGATATGTCATTGTAAAAAAGTAGACATGAGATTTGACGATAAAGTTGTGATTATGCCCAAATGATAATAATAAAAAATTATAATAAAAGTTTGACCACAAAGTTGTGAACATAAAATATTGTTCTTATAGTTAATAAAAATTGATGGTTTTTTTTACCTTCATAATATTTTTGATGAAGACTTTTTATTCATGTGACAAGAAATATTTTACTAAAATCCAACCATGCACTCAAATGTAATTAATTTAATAAAATTTTTGTTCTCAATATATTTGAATATATTCAATGTAATCTCTAGATTGTTTTTCCTAATTTTAGTCCTATTTCATATTTAAAAATAGTTAATGTGGTTCTCTTTATTATATTGGTATTGACAATGTGAAGAGGATGACGTTTTGAGATATTCACATTGATACATAATAGATGACTTAAAACATCAATATAATAAAAAATGAGAACGTGTCATGTTTGTCTCTTTTATGTAATTAGATTTGTTTCTTCTTCTCCTTCTTTTCTCTTCTCATTTTCTTCTTCTATGTTTACTTATGACATTCATTCATCACGAGTGGCTCATTACCACTCTTCATTCCCGTGCAATTGTGAACTTTGACTTCTAAACTATATTGATATTTCAAAGTTCAACAATTATTTGTCACATAAAATTTGATTAAAAAATAAAATAAAATAAAGGGAGACCACACCTAACCTATTATATATATAAAAAAAACTTAACGAAATATTGACAAACTTTATTTATTATTATAAAAAAAATCTAAAAAATATATGAAGTAAAATATTAAATCATTTATATTAATTTTTATAAAAAAAATTAACTAACTTATCAACACGATAAAGATAAATATAATCATGTACACCTAAAAACATTAAAAAACTACCCTCGTATTCACACTAGTTCCTCTAAAAAATACCATCACTTATACCTTAGTTTTTTAATTTAACCTAAGTTAATAACTTGATGTTGTATCATAGTTTCGTTTAGCAATGCCTAATAAAAATATTAACTAAAAATTGAATGTATCGTATTATTATTATTTGTTATTATTATATTATATAATTATATTGCAATGTTTCTCTTTTATTTCTTAATTCCAATTTTATTTAATTTAATTTATAGATTTTTAAAATTCATAATTTTGATTTAGTACATATTTTGTTTAATCCAACCGAATCCCAAACTTACATATTCAGTTAGAGTGCTATTAAAATTATATAATTAATTAAATTAAAAAATTATCAGAAACCAATCATTTAATATATATATATATATATATATTATATTAAAATCTATCACCTAAAATATATATAACTAGAGAAAACTAAATTTTAATGTACTCCAAAAAAACAAAAAATGAGCTCTCAAACTGAATTACGGGTGTGACCTTTTGTTGATTTATTATGGCGAGGGTATCCCGTGCTTGCGTGTCAACTTCTCCACCGCTTCCCTTCCTTCCGTGGAGATTCTGCTATTTCGAAAGCCTTTTTGATTTCAATTTTCACTTTTCTTCTCACAAACACAAATAACACGCCAATATGTCTCCATTCATTTTTATCGTCAAACTTTGATTTAGTAATTTCAGTTCCTTACGCACTCGCAGGTTCATTACTTGTCCTATAAACCCAATAATTAATTAAGCAGACAAATGTTACGATAACGTATTCTCTGTTGTTGTGGCTTTGGATTCGCTATCGCACATTAACAACATGCTGAGATCACTGCCCAAGCTCTCACCCCTCTTTTCCTCAGCTAGGAATCCTCGTTATCTTAGAAGTGCTCAGCGTTTCATATCTCAAGGGAGAAGACCAACTTCAAGAGGTATGTTTTCAACTGAAACTAAATAATCAAACCACCTTATTAATGTTTGCTTTGTCGGATTAACACTGACCCGGTTTCCAATTCTGTTTCTTTTCGCTTTTGGGTATCGTTTATCACTGGCAAAATTTAGCCTTTTTTTTCACTGCTTCCAACTTCCAATGGGCGTGTCTATTTTCTTTTTATTGTTAGTATTACTTAGTGAAAATCTTATTTAATTATTATATACTGATTTGAATTGAATATTACTAATAACTAGCCCAAACGCACATGCTGACCGTAATGGTTTCGTTTTGGATCTGCATTTGCTGGGTAGACCTCACTGCTTGGCTTGCTATTGCACATTTTTTTGGGGTCTCCTGTATCATGAGAAGTGTTGTTATGATATATTGTTATAGTATATCACCAATATCCTCCTGACTCATGAACACAAGTATATATGCATTAGTCTAATCTTCATTTACTATTGGAATTAGTCAACAGATATTCTCAGGAAAAACACGATCGTACATGACAGTTTGCAATTATATGACAGGGTAAACCTTTAATTATATTAGGAATTCAATTGTGTGAGTTTAAATATCATGTTGAGTAAAAATGAGAAATCTAAATACTATATAAGGAAAAAGACCCATTAACCCATTATCTTAAGGTTTTGGGTTGAGAGTGATATCAATCTCTTTTGTGTGAATTGAGCTCATGTCTCATTGTCGTTGTATCTTCCTAATAATCTTTTCTCTCAAAAGACCCAAGAGTGGTATCAGACCCAAAGGTTCATATGGTGACTGGCTTAGACAAGTCACTGTATCGAAAGTCTTTCCTAACCTGGGTCAGGTAAGCGTGTTCCGTTAAGATGAACAACGGGGTATAAGTAAGGGGTACTCATGACTTAATGTTTCCGTTCGAAGGGGGTGTATCAATGTGAAGGGACTAACACTTGAGGGAGAAATTGTTAGGAATCCAAGTGTGAGTCTAAGTCTCACATTGAGTAAAAATGAAAAAGTTGAACACCATATAAAGATGAAGACCCATAAACCCATTGTCTTAAGGTTTTGGGTTTAGAGTGGTGTCAATCCCTTATGTGTGGATTGAGCTCATGTTTCATTGGTATTGTATCTCCCTAGTCTCTTTCTCAAAAGATACAACAGTGGTATCAGAGCTAAAGGTTCCGTTAAGATGAACAACGGTACAAGTAAGGGATACTCATGACTTAAAATGTTTCCGTTGGAGGAGGGAGTACCAATGTGAAGGGATCCACACTTGAGGGAGAGATTGTTAAGGATCCAAGTGTGAGTCTAAAGTTTTGAATTGAAAGTGGTGTCAATATCCTATGTGTGAATTAAGCTCATGTTTCATTGGTGTTGTATCTTCCTGATGATCCTCTCTCGAAAAACTCAACAAATTAGTTTATGTGTTTGTATGCATGTATATGTGTCTCTGTGTGTTTACATCTATCTATATGTATGTTTATGTAGCATATTTAGCTTAGAGAATCAGCAAGTTCTTTGTGGCACAATTCACTCAACATTTCTGCAATTAAGAGTGGCTGTCTGCTTTTGATATTCTCCACTGTTATAGCTTGTCTGGATATATCTATCCATTCATCTATCTATCTATCTATCTATATAATTAAAAAGTATTTGAATAAATTATAAAAAATATATATATATATATATATATATATATATATATATATATATATATATATATTCGAGCAAAAGAAAAATTAATGTCACATATGCCAAAGCTATCTCTAGTAGCTTCATTTGATATAAAAAATAGCATTGGCAAACGCGTGACCAAGCTTGCTGTTAGCGAGTTTTTCTACAAGTTGCAACATTCCCAAGGGAGGATTACTTTAACTTGGTTTTCTTGATTTTTCCAATTTTTTTTCCTATCCAAAGGTCATCGTTGGTTGGTTTCTACATTGGCTGAGGTAACTGAAAAATGATGAATTTAGTAGGGAGATTGAACAAATTTACTCATTCAGAAAATTACTTTCGTAACTGTTCTAAACTCTTATAAGTTTCAGTTTGAATTTGAAATGAGTGATTCATGCATCCACACATATGGTATTGTAAAAGTTTGGTTGTATATTTTTCCCAATCAGTTGGGAAAAGGTTGGCTGTCAGGAATGCTAATCCTTCGTTTACACTTGGATTCTGTTCCCATGTTATAAGGAATGCTTAATTATAATAATCTAATGTTACTTTTTCTCACTTTTCCTTAATAGTCAAGATTGGAGCGGCAACCACTCTTTCTATACTATCCAAGTCAACTTCATCTGCAATTGCGTCAGAAACTGCTGCAGAAGATCAAATTCAACAGATCAAGCTACTAACATCAACTGATGATAATTATGGTGGTGTTACTGTGGAACTGAATCATCCTATGGATTCTTCAGAATTTATCCAAGTCCTTAGAGCTTCAGTTTCTCACTGGAAGCAGCTGGTAGGTAATCTTTCTACTCAGTTGCTTAAAGTAATTAATATATCATATTTTATGTCACCCATTGATCAAAACATACTGGTGAATTGTTTAATAAAATATAAGGCTTTTTCATTCAAAACTACGCATGATCATGGTAAATAATACTAGCACTCAGACCAGGTACATAGATAATTTCCATGTACGTGTACTGGCCATCCTTTTCTTCCTTTTTTGTTTCCTTGTTTAGCAACAAATAGCATATGTTGATCGTCAATGCATCAGACACACACAGAAGATTTACTTTTAAGTGACTTTAGTTTCTTCTTTTTTCATTAACCTGTCATTCAGTACATAGATCGTTATCTTTTAGTTAAGTTTAGTTGGTTATTCAATAAAAAAATGTTAGCTGACCTTCATAATCCTAGTTCAGCAATTAAGATGTGAACTATTTTCCTTTTGAATTTGCATTAAGGTTTTTTATTTAATGATGGTTCTACGCTCACTTTTCTGTCTTTTATTTTGTAAAACGCGCTAATAAGCTTGTCAGTTATATCCAAAAAAACTGGGGCATTTTTATCTGTACTGAGAATCCGAATCCATCACTATATGTTGTCATGCAGGGCAAGAAAGGTGTTTGGATAAAATTACCTATTCATTTAGCCGGTCTTGTTGAAGCTTTAGTTAAGGTGACTAATATTATTGCTTACCTTAATTATAATTGTTGTGTTTAATAAGTTTAGTTGATGAAAGTTGGAGTTCCATTAACGTTGTCAGGGTATCTATTCTATTTATTAACTATTATTTCCTGTGTACTTCTATGCAGGAGGGGTTTTGGTATCATCATGCAGAACCAAATTATTTAATGCTTGTATATTGGATTCCTGACAGTCCAAGTACTATTCCTGTAAATGCCACACACAGGGTGGGGGTTGGTTCATTTGTCATGAATGAAAAACAAGAGGTTTTCCCTCCACCATCTATCACAATGTAGTGCAACTTCATAATCAGGCTTATACTTAATTGGAAGAGATCTCTCATTGTTTGAGTGTTTTATCTTTGATAAATATTGTTATGCCTTTACTGTGTATGTGTTGCATTCTGTTCTTGAAAGGAGCTAGTATACTTAGATTTTTTTTTTTTGGGGGTTATTTTAGTTTGTCCCTTCATTTTCTGTCCCATTAGAAATATGAAGTCTGAAGAATTTAATTTTATTGGCGATTAACATTTCACTTTTTAATTCTTTCTTGATCTTAGGTCCTGGTTGTTCAGGAGAATAGTGGACTATTTCAAGGAACTGGAATTTGGAAATTCCCTACTGGAGTTGTTGATCAGGTAGATGTGTTGGATATATTTCTCATCACGGTCTAAAAGTCTAAACTTTGTGCATATAATCTACCCGTTCAATCTATACAGGGAGAAGATATTTGTGTAGCAGCAGTAAGAGAGGTCAAAGAAGAAACAGGAGTAAGTAATCTCATTGCTGTACCAATCAAAAGTGGTTAGCCCTGAAATCAGTTATATATTTAAGTGTCAGTAGTAAAGTTTATGGTTGTTGGAAGCCTAAATGCTATGGGTTGTTCTCTCAATTTTCAGGTTGATTCAGAATTTGTGGAAGTATTAGCATTCAGGTAGCATGTTTATATGAATATATTGTAACAATTTGAATATGGGAAGTTTCTATAGGAGATAGAATTTTTAGATTTCACTGATTGGGGATATAGGGAATAGATCTCAGCTGCAGGGTCCATTTCTGTGTCTTGCAGTGTCTAGCAAGAGTAGTTTGCTATGTTAACATATCCATTTTAGCTATATTATTGTCTCTTGGAGAATATGCTTGAAATATTTATATTCTGTAAAATTTCTCGATGAATTGGTGATTTCTTTCTTTTGGAGTTTCTTGAGTTCTTGTTACGAGACTGCAGTATGGATGACTGAGAATTCTTTTCTTGTTTCATCTAAATATCTGATCGACAGACAAAGTCATAATTCATTCTTTGAGAAGTCAGACTTATTCTTCGTGTGCATGTTGCGGCCTCTTTCTTTTAACATCCAAACACAGAGATTTGAGATACTGGATGCACAGGTATGCGAATTCTACTTGAGGCCAAGCACTAATTGTAGTTTGTTTTCCATATCTTTTAAGCCAGGGAACTAAAAACTAACTTTTTTCAAACTATAGAGACCACAAATATTAATTTCAATCTAAAATATACTTTGAAAAAGGATCCCAAGGAAATGTAAAATCATTGTAGACAAAGGGAAATATCAATTTTCTTATGATTAATTTTCTGCAGTGGATGCCATTTGAGGAATATGCAGCTCAACCATTCGTCCAAAAGAGTGAGCTTTTGAAGTACATAAATGATACATGTTTGGCAAAGATGGGTGGACAATATTCTGGATTTTGTCCTGTATCTACGTCATCCAACTTTTCTGATCAAAAGAATTATTTGTACTTGAATGCTGGGACCTTAAAGAGCTCCTATTCTTCCTGAGCATCATCACAGATTAAAGGACATTCAATTACTTTATCTCATTCATTATGTGAACATGCTGGTCTTCATCAGGGAAGCCAAATTTGAAAGCAATTTCATTTCATTCATCATAAAATTTAGTTTCTGTCAAGAATGGTTAGAAAAAAAGCTAACATTGAACAAACGATCATTTTTCACGTTATATTTTCTTCTTTAATAAACACTTATAAAAGTTTATTCAAATTGATCTATACAACAGAAGTGAGTGACTGTGACTGTGCCTATGATGGCCATGGTGTACTGCAAGTTATTTGGAGTCATGCAGACATCATAAAAGAACTTGCATGAATGTTGACATCATCCGTGACTTTGGTTGCAGCTTGTTAGTGCTGATTGTCATGCGCGCACATTTGGTCCAGTGCACAAGATTATTTCATTAGTTTCATTTCAAAGTGCTGAAAAGCTATGTTGAGTGGAGTGGACCAATCACTTCCCAGTTTTGCTCCTCCTCTTTTCAACTCAACCTCTTTCTTCAAACATTATTTTTTTTATGCTGACTTAGACCAGAAAAAGAATCTTTAAATAAGTTTTTGCCATCATTGAGTTCATAGGAACAATAGTGTAAGAAGATCATACACTACAATCTAGTGAAACTAGAAAGATACACTTCAGTATTGTTACAGAGAGATGTCATTACTTGGTGGTTATATGGTGAAATGACATTTATCTTATGCCAATCTTACTTAAATTTTACCGTAACATGTAAAAAATGAATCAATGTTAATTTTCTTTTTGAATATGATAAATTTAGTTTGTCTGAAAAAAACATGTTATTTTTGTCCTCTCTCCCTACTAATGTTTGAAGAACAAGAGGAAAAAATTGATGGTTTAACGTAGACCCACACATAGACCGTAAATAGCACTAGTGAATAAATATTCTTCACCCCTTTACCTAGATTGTAATAATTTTCTAAACAAACCGTCCACTATCTTGACTAAGTAACAAAATCCATCATCCATTGAGATTAGATTCCATTCAAGACTTTTGTGTGGCCCTGCCTTCACATGTAGTTGAAGCGTCAATAGACAACCCTAATTCTTCAGAAGGAAGAAACCTATCTAATCTACAACCCCTCGTGGCCTTGTAACATTGATTTCGCTTCAATTTCCACCTAGTTACTGTTGTTTTACATAAGAATCTAACCTAAGACAATTATCAATGGCCAAAAACGTCCTTTCGGGGACCATTATATTCATTCCCTTGACCAAAGGCCAATTAATTCACCAATACGATATGAAATGTTTCGTGTTTAAACAATTGGATCGTGATGCTAACATCTTTGTCTCTTTGGATATGTATATGGAGTGGACTTGAAGAATAAGTGTAAAGTAGATGCAAGAAAAATCGATACTTGATAGCACTGATTGAGGCAATGGCCAAATAATCCGAATAACACGGAACTCGTGTCTCTTGTTTCTGCTTCAATACTTGTCTACACTTTGCGTCAAAGCTTAACCATGCTTTCGTTCACTTCAATTTGTAGGAACATTCAGATAATCTAGTTTATAAAACAACCTTATCCTACTCAAAATTTGACGAAGGACGTTCATGCAAAAATATCTCACTCAAATCAAATAAGAGCATGGAAATGTAAGCCATTCAAAATCTTTTAACGAGAGTTATCCTTAATATAAACAAAAGAGTCACGAAACGTCTCAAAATTATCGACCAAGAAACATTTAATATAACCAACTACTTTTTTAAGTACTCTTAAAATAATTATAAAATAAACATAATATGTTTCGTATCATAGACTAATATCTTTATTTTATTAAATAATTTTATTTACTTTTCTTAACTAATATCTTGAAATACTTGTTAAAGACATTCCATGCATGCTCTTATATGATTTATGTGTTTTTTTGTTGTATATAATTTATGTTCTAAGGAAAATCGTTTTGAAGACAGAAGATATTATTGTTCTCATTGCTTTAATCCGATGAATTGGTAAAGTCAGGGAAAACCATTTGTAGAGTCAACTGTGACCAAAAGCTCATTTGATGATACGCCCCTTGTCTCTTTCTGTTTAAACATTTATTTCACCAACATATTTATTTATAATTTAAGAGTGACAAACTATTTTTTTAAGTTTGTGTATACACATATATCAAAAAGTGAACTTTAACTCTTTTAATAAAACCCTTTTCATATACTCGTTCAAATATGAAGCTTTTTCTAAAAAGACCTAATAATTTAATGTGTCCCCTCATGTAGTCATTAACCCATTTCACCATTAAGGAAAGTATATATGAATGTAACACAGATGCTTCATATATTATTATTGAAGTTCTTAAAATTGGAAAACTAGAAGACAAAAAATGACACCACTACACAACACTATAACATGCAACAATTATCGGTTACTCCAAAAGAAAAGATAAAGCAGCAGCAGTAGCAATAGTTGCTAGTTAATTTAAAAGTAATGCCAAAATATTTTTCTCCTTTTCCTACTGCATTTTGCTTGGAAAAAATAAAATCTGAACCCATATACCACCATACCAGGATCAGAAAACAAATACACATAAAAACATAAAGAAAAATACAAAAATTCTGTGCATGCCACATCACCATCATCCATGATATATAATGTCTATATTCTCAACGACGAAATTTCAACAAGCAATTACAAGGTGGAGCTGCTTCTAAAACAAACATATACGAATATAAATTAATGATAATCATCTTATAGAATCAATTAAGCTTAAACAGACACATGCATAAACCTGCTACTATCTAGTTCTTGCAGAAGATGCTGATCCAGCACTCCCAGATCCATACACGTGTCCCTGATGCCCCATCATGACCATCATAGAGTTTGGCACCATACCTCCATGAGCATGGCCATGGCCATAAGCCTCATCCCTCTGATCACCACCGCCACTACCTCCACCACCACCACCACCACCACCGCCCTGTGGCCTTCCGATCATAGCAGTTTTCTCCCCCTCCATCTCCCGATACTTGTGCAGGTAAACCTTGAGAGGCTCCACATACTCCTCAAACCCCAGTGTGGTCATGGCCCACAGTAGGTCATCACCGTTGATAGTTTTTCTCTTCTCCTTCTGGCACTTATCAGATGCTTCACCTGTTATGAAGCTGATGAACTCCGACACACACTCCTGCACGGTTTCCTTCGCCTCCTTCGAGATCTTCGCGTTCGCCGGCAACGCCTTCTTCATGATCCTGCTCACGTTTGCTATTGGAAGGAACCTGTCTTGCTCTCTGCACCCCGAGAATTCATTCCCTCCACTCGTGTTTCCGGCATGACCTCCGGAATCGTTATCGGACTCGGCCATAACCTCACTCACACACACTATAGTCAACAACAACACAAATATATATATGCCACCACACACAAACTTATTATATACACATTACTCTTTTTTATCACATCCTCTTTCTCTCTCTATGTATATATATACGTACAAAGTATTAATTAACCGTCACTTACTACAACTATAATAAATTAACTGATACAAAATTATTTGATTGAATTAAGGTTGTTTTATTCAGATAAAGATGCGTATTTTATGAAAATATTATTATTGATAATAGTATTTGAGTAGGTATATTAATAGTAATTAAGATTGGATTGTGGGAGTGATGTATATAGAAGAAGAAGAAGAAGGTTGAGTGTGAATGTAAATGGGAGAGGATAGGATTAAATAAGGAAGGTTGGAGTGGGAGAAGTGGGTGTTGTTGGATTAATTAATAAGAGGGGTTTAATTAAGGTATTTGGAGGAGTTAATTAATTATGTTTAATTATAACGGAGTGTACTTAGCCGAGAGACGTGGCTAATTTGTGGGCGTTGGTTTATGTGATTGGTTAAGTAATTGACGCGTATGGTTGATGATTGGCGCTGGATTAGAAGGAAAAAGATGAAGATCCACGTGGACGTTGAATTATGGTAAAGGGAAGAAAAGCTTATAAGCTGTTTCTGTAGGACGGCTCCATCGGCTCAAGAAAACAAAAACTTCAAGCCTACCCAAAAATCACTTTATCACATTATTATTATTAATTAAATCTTATTAAATTGTTTTGTCAAATATTTATACTTTAACCATTTAATAATCTATTAGAATGTTTATTGTCCATAAGGATGTAAAAACGGATCAGGCCCGCTAGCTCGTCAAAAAAATGCGGGTCAGATTGAAATTTTCAACCCGTTAATCTGTTGTAATCTGATTCATTTAACCTGCCAATTTAGTAGGTCAAAACGGGTCGGTCCGTCCTGGACCGCTTACCTTTTTTTCTTAATTTTTAAAATTAAAAATAATTAAAAAATAATATTTTTATATTATATAAATAAATTTATATATATTAGATTTATAAACAAATTTTTTATAAAATTTTAAAAAAGTTAAAAAAGTTAAAAAAGATTAAAAAAAAAAAGAGGTGGGTCGGCCCACCAACGCGCCCTAGAACGGAATGAATTACAATATCCAGTCCATTTATTGGTGGCGGGCCAGCCGGCCCGGCCCGTTTTTGAAGGATCACAGGCAGGCCGAGCCAGCCCGTTTTGTCACCCCTAATTGTGTATAAACATTTAAATAAATTATTTGTGTTGATTTTGCAGGTGTTATGTTGCTTAGATTTGAACAACTTACACAAAATTCTTTTTCACAGTTAAGATTATTAATTTAGTTTAATTTTTTGGTCCTGTAATTAGACTATGTATTACACATATTTAAACCTCATAGAACATTGTATTTACTTTTATAAACAATAACTTGATTTATGTTTCAATTTTCAACTTTCTACGTTTCAATCTTTAATGGAAAAGTATGATTTTTCCTTGTTTCAATTTTTCAACCTTTAATGTAAAAGCATCACTTCTTTATTAACTATAGAATCGGTATTTATTAGGTAGTTAATTTACTTTCTCTTTTCCGAAATTACATATTTTTTAAAAGATAATATTCTTATTATTTTTTAGTTATATTTTTAATTTAATTAATATATAAGAGAAAAAAATAGCTATGACAACATGGAAAAAATGTATTGATATATAAAATACCGTGAAATAAAAAAAAAGAAGATTAGAATAGGTCATTCATTTAAAATAAAAAGTTAAATCTTTTTCTCAGTTTTGAAAAAATAAAACTTGAGCTAATACAATTAAAGAATAGAGGAAGTAGTACTTATAAATGTAAATAAAAGTTTAATAGAACTTACTCGAGAAGTTATGTAAAACTTGATGTGTTAGTAAATAGTCTGTCTTTTTAAGTGTCTTGTTTTTGAAAAATTTTGTCTGCATGGTCATTCACAACGTCTAAGATAATATTAACATTTTTTGTCAAATAAAGTTTTATCATTCACTTAATTTACTAAAAAGGAACTATTGTATTTTTTGTTTTTGTTTTTCAAAATAAGTTTAGAGCACTCTAAAAAATATTACAAATCTTATCTTGAATTTATAAAAAAATACGATCGTAATTACATTGTTAAATCACTGTAGTGTTGGAGTAGTAGTGATTTGTTAGATTTCAATTTCAACTTAACTTTTTCAAACATTTAATAACTTTCGAATGGACCAGTTAATATGAAAAAAAAAATGCAGGATGGTAAAGCTACAATCTAAAAATATTATTTATAAATAAAATAAATTTATATTTAATAAAATAATTCATGAATAAAAATTCAAATTGTAGAGCGGGGTGGACTAATGAAGTGAGCCGCCTAATGTGAGAAGAGCTTTGATTCCGATTGAGTTTTACGGTTGATGAGATGAGATATTGATGAGATATTGATATGAGAAATTGAGATGAGTGTGGGGGCGCGTCACGCATGAGACAAATCCCCTCACACTGTTCACTTCATTCTTCATTTTCCATTTTCCATTTTCTTGCTATGCCACCACCTTCACCCACCTGGCACTCTATCATCAATTTTGGGCCCCACTTTTCAATTCTTAACCTCACCCTTTTAATTACAACTTTGGTTTATTATTAGATTATGTTTTGATGTTGGAAGGAACCGTAAATAGAGCTCCAATTAAAGTGAAGATTGACTTATATTTACCTATCTCATCAACGATTAACCATAAATAAATAAAATGATATTATAAAATAATGAGTAAAATTTAAATTAATAATAAAAAATAAAACTAAGAAATTTAAAATAAGATAAAAGTTGGATCATAATTAGAAATAAATAAGATGAATAATATATAATAACAAAATTATAAATTTATATATTTTCACCCGAAAAATATTTGGGACAGGTATGAATTGGAGACATTGTTATTACCTAGGGGTCCAACAATATATTACGGGGAAGCAAACATTTTCCATCGGAATTTTTTTGACAAAATTAAGGTTCGACTGAGGTCTTTGGTGTCCCCACGAGATAAAGAAAAAGAAGAAGATAAAAGATATCTTAGTTATTTAATCGTCGGTTACATTACATTCATATGTTCGTTGGCCACGTAGTACCGATCACTTCAAATTAGACGTTATATATAAATATATATTTAGTTTTCTTAAGTCCACATTGTATAGTGTTATTGATATAAGTTAGGCTAAAACAACTATTAATATGCGTTAATGATGATTGTGTTGTGTCTAAGTTGTGAAGCATTATGTTGTTATATGTCAAACTGTGAATTATCATCGTGATAATTTTTCAATGAGCATTGAAAGTTAAATTAAAAACTAGAGTTTTCTTTTCAAATGTTAAAACGAATCAAGGGTATTCTATGTAAAAGGGCGTGATTTTATAAAAAAAAAAAAAAGTAATGTTTTCTAAAGACTTTATTACAAACTCATTAATTGATTACGTAAACTATTTTTCTTACAGGGCAAAAGGTTGTTCATTTTATAATAATCAATTAAATGACATATTAATTATTTTGTTCTAAATTGATATTTAGGTAATTTGTTAAACAATTTAATAGGTTAAGTCAAGCAGTAATGAATTATAATATTTACTACATTGATAATTAAAAATAAAAACTTTGTTTCGACTCAATATCTTATTAAAGAATTATTTTTTGACAAAGTTTGTTCTAACAAACTTCGACAAATTCTTCATCAAATCATTATCTTCTCTTTCCAAGATGAGCGTGAGATCGTAAAGTATTGATAACCAAACCAAGTCCAGCCTATTAAAATGTGAAATTCGAATAAGGTCCAGGGGACGTGTACGTTGAGAGACTCCTAGATGCATTCCAAGATATTTGGTCTATGGTGGCATGTAAGGACGAAAAAACAGGAGAGTTCAGGAGGAGAGCAACACAAATACTATATAACGGGACGATCTACTGGAGGAGGGGAAAAAAGAGGAAAAAGAAAGATATGCAAGACATAAGATTGATATACGAGGAGAAAAAGAGATTTGTTTTTTATTTCATTGACCCAATATTCGAGATCAAGAACATTAACATCTACTATGGAACCTGATAAAACTAGAAGACTATAGAAGCCATAATAAACTATTTGAAAAAATATCGATCCAATTAAGTGTTGTCATATGAACATTGTTAAAATTCTCAAAAAATGTTTTTCAAAAAAAAAATTCCCCTTCATTTATAGGACATTAACAAAGTTTTTAAGAAGACGACATAATTTACTTCTCTCTACGGAAAAAGTTCAATAAGTTGGGGTTTATAGTTTTTTTTTTGTTAAAAACGTTTTTTTATAACAATATATAAATCAGGAACAAATTAATTAAAGCTTGTGGGTGATTTTAAGTTAAATTTTTTTATCTAAAACCAATAAATATATTTTTACTTTAAATTTTAAATTACAAATATAAAAATAATTTTCCAACAATATTTTTACGTAGTAGCAAGCAAATTACTAATCATGAGCTTGCCTGTTTTTTTTTTTTTGAATAAATCTGTTTAAGAAGTAGAATACATATTAAGTATCTCTCAGCACTGCCCAAATTAAGACTGACTAATAATGTTTTGATGCTGCAAATTTACAGGAATTGGTACTCAATTGTTTAATTGGGTGAAAAAAATAATAATGAAGGTAGCTTGCACGTATGTGAGAAGAAAAACGTTATTTCTAATTTACTAATTGACTTAACATTACTAATTGTGTAATGAGAAGGAAACAATGTACTTTGTGGAATTTCCACAATAAGCAATCTAAACCAAACCAAGTCTATTCGTATCTGGTCAAGTTAAGTCGGTCTAGGCTCAGTCGAGTTTAACTAAGTTGGCCTAGTCCAAGATCGATGAACAATCTAGGCCTAGGTCAAGTCATGTTGGGACAATCTCACATTTAATTGAGCCGAGACAAGTCCATATTCATTTAAGTCGAGGTCACCTTACGTGCAACCAAGTTGGGTTAGGCCTAGATCAATCCTAGATTGATCAAGACCAGGTCGCTCTTAACCCGATTTACATTAGGTTAAGATGAACATCAGGCCTAGGTCATGTTGAGTCAGCTTGGTTGAGTTGAGTTGGTCCAAACGAACATAGTCGATCCAAGTTAGCTTGAGCTTAAATCAAATTGAGTCGACCTGAGCCCAAAACAGTCTAAGTCAGCCCAATCCCAGGTCGAGCCGAGTTGGAATGGATAAACATTCATTTGAGTTGGGACGACTCACATTCATTGGAGTTGGCTAGGCTCAATTGGATCTTAATCCGACAAGACCATGTCATGTCGAGCCAAGGTTAAGCTAAGTAGGCCACAACTCAGGTCAAGGTCAGTCAACCTAGATCCAAGTTAAGTTGAGTCGAGCCGGCTTAGGTAGGACCATAAAAGAAAAGAAAGACACACTAAATAGTCTAACTTAGGGATCTCTACACTTCCTGGCTAGATCAACATTCTACCAATAACTACCTCAAAATCATTAAAGCAAACTGTAGATAGTATGCATACATGTGACTAAGCTGACTCAAAAGAGATTAGCCAAATTGTAGATAGTATGCATACATGTAACTAAGCTGACTCAAAAGAGATCAGCCAAAATAACTGGAATGTATAGCTCAAAGCAACGTTAAGAAGTTAGGGCTTTTCCACGTTTTTCTGATCAACCTCTGCGATGTATTTCGCCACATCAGCACAGCAAGCAAGCTTATCAGCCTGCTCATCAGGAATTTCAATAGAAAATTCTTCTTCAAGGGCCATAATGAGTTCCACTCGGTCCAAGCTGTCCATGTTCAAGTCCTTTTGAAAATCAGCTGTTTCAGTAACCTACAAAATGGTCAAGTCGAATTTTAGAAGTGATCAGAAACTTCCCAAAATGTTCTCCCTCAGCATAAGAGATGATTCAGTAATATTTTGATGTTTTCACATCTGAATAGTAAAAACAGAAAAAAAAAAAATGGATTGTCCAGAACTAAACATAGCTATATAAAATGATAAATCTCCATCGACCATTAATTTTATACCTTTGAGGCATTGATTTTATCATACTTCTTGGCCAATGCAATTACGCGGTCCAGTATTTGATCAGAACTGGCAGCTGTTGCAGAGCACCAAGATCTCAAATGCATATTCAGACCTTCATCCCAAGCCAAAAACCATCTTTCAGCTGACCTCCTTAAATTCACTTGATTCAAGATAGATTTCCTTATGCTTTGCATATTCAACCCCGCAAAATGATCCAAGCAACGCAAGCACTATTTCAAAGTTATCCAAGATGATTAGTTTCAGAACATAGGAAACGTCATTAAAGAGTGAAACTATTAAATAGAGGATAATAAAGGACTTTTTGTCCTTCCTCTCATTCAAAACACTGCTTATGCTTCCACGCAATTAATATAAGCAAAAAGTAGATGCAATTTTTCCGTGTCTTTTGACTTGTTTTCCAATCAAGAAAAATTTCGAAAGTTTAACTTCAATTCTAATTGAAGAACAACATAAAAAGAGTCTAAGAAATGGCGTGTAAGTTTTTTTCCCTAAAATAGTTAGTTGAAGATAAGAAAACTCTGAAGTGTATGACACTACAAGTAGGGCCAAATTAAAACGTATGGCCGATCAAAATCAGCCAAAAAGCAAAATACAGGGTAAAATAAATTACACAGAAACACAATTTACTATTCAATGAGAAAAATTAAAGAGACCTAAGCCATAGTCTATGAGCAGCAAGCATCCTAGAAGCTATATATATGACTGGACATGATTTAAGACTTGAATGGTGTCAACTCCCAGATGCCAACACCATTAGCCAGGTCTTTTGTCAAACAAAACATCACCCTCGAACCAATACACGAATTACACAAGGAAAGGTGCTTGTCTTGTCCCTATTTCCTTGGCACCCGGAACTGTATTCAGTACATTTCGTCAGGGTCAAGAAAGATAGGAAATTCCCAGAGAAACGCCAAAGGTCATCACAAATATAACATTGCAAACAGCATATCACAGTTCATCAACTCGTTTCCATTAAACTGTCTTGATAGGGATAGATTACAATCAACTTTACACATGCACCTGAAATGTTATATCATGTTTCCATATAATATCACAAACTAAGAGTGGCTAAACCTACTAAAAGCATAGCATTCATGAAATAGCAACCAAGTGAAAAGCGGGTGAGAGTGGAAGTGAGAAAATTTACAGAAAGAGGAAGAGAGGAAAGTGGGCACTCACGAGATCGCAGTGGCTGTGATTTTGATTTTGTCAGATACGCTGACAAATGAAGTGGTCGGTAGGTGTTTGATATAATGCCACTCTTTGATTTCTCTACCTCACTCTTGCACGCTCCTACTACCCTCCTATATATTCTATCACTTTTGATCCTTATCTACACTACACAGTTGGGAGCACCACCTACAGCAGTTCCTTTTTTTTTTTTTTTTTAATTTTAACAATATTTACAGCTTTTAACTATTTTTTTATTCAGTAATACATGACATAAGATAGTCCCTTTTAAATAACTATTTTTTTATTTTATTTAGTAATACATGACATAAGATAGTCCCTTTTAAACACGTACTCAATTTAATAAAAAAGTTATAAACAATTGCTTTGATAAAAAGACTTAAATACTAAATTTATTTTATTTTGATTGAGTTTATTCAATTTAGTCATAATAATTTTTTTGGGTTAATTATAAAGATTTAGATTTTAATCTTTCTTACAAAAATTTATCTAGTCATTTTTCTATCCATTCAAATTTATAAAATCTTAGTATTTAATTTGTCATATTTCAAAAGTTAATCAAGACAACAATGTTGTATTGTTTATATGTTTAAAGTATACGTGAAAGTTAAAAGAAACTAAACTTAATATTCAATTTGTTGGCTACAATATCAAATAGTACAAAGTCAAGACTTTTGTAACACTTCACGAATAGATATAGAAATAATCCTTACCTAATACTATATTAGTGTGATTCTTAACATAAGGAATTCAAAGGATATCTTTACTACTCAGAAGGAAAGAATTTAGTTTCAAAATCTATAGATCTAACATATCATCTATTGTTAGTGTATTTCACAAATTTCTTTTATACAGGGAAACTAAGAAATACGATCAAAATAGAAAATTAAAGTTTGATTCACGCTGTTTTTCAAGCACTTGACCTTGGAGAATCACACTTAAACTTTTAAAAGAAGTTTTAAAACCTTAACCAATGAATGACCACTGTAGAAGGAGTCAGTTAAGTTACATTGGAGAAAACTTCTCGTGCATAACAAAAATGAAAACTATATACTAGAACAATTCAAATTCAATAGAAGAACGAAATACATATGTAATTGAAAAGTTTAAATGATTAATATTGTGTTAAAATTACCACGTTTGAAATCATAACTTATAAAGTCATTATTAATGAACTCAGTCAAAAATTTTTATCAGATAATTTGGTAGGAATACATTAAGTTATACTTTAAAGTTATTTCATTCTCAACATAAATCTCAATTCAAACAAACAATTTACCGATTTAATTAATTTAATTGTTTTATTTAAAGTACTATCACTCATTACCAATAACTTTGAATTTTTCTTTGAATTATTTATTAATATATAGAAAAAACATTTTCTACCAAATTTTTAATAGAAAAAAAAGTTATGATGTTTAATAAGAACTAGCGAAAACACAGTCGCGTCTGTGTGTTTGTTTTTTTATGTATCTATATGTATAATATTGAGAATAATCAATGACAATTTATTATAGGTATATGTAGATTGGTTGAAAAAGAGAACAGTAAATTACTAATTCATAAGATTGTATATCAACTAATATTTAATACATTTGATCAAGATTTTGGGTCAATGAGCTATATGTGATGGAGTCAATGGTAGTTGTCTATAAATATACAAACTATTTTAGTAGGTGTCTATAAATATACATTCGTTAAAAAAATGATGTAGAAAAAAAAAGTAAATGAAAGTATCATAGATTTACATCCTTAAACATTTCTTTAATTGGGAGGCCAAATAAAGATTGATGTCTAGAATGTGTTTCAGCTTCCCTGCATTTTAAAAAAAGTAAATATTATAGTTAATAAATATGCAAATAACAGAAATATTATGTAGCAATTGAATTATGTATAAATAATAAAAAAAATTATTTACCTTTGAAGCAGTCTTCTTAATTCTTTGTAGAAGACATGGTCCATAAGTTGTTGAGTTTTAAAGAACTAAAAAATATCAATGAATATTGTTATTTACTTATGAGACATTAAATGTATATGTAATGGTATACAAATATTGAAGAAATAGTAATAACCTTATTGATGCATATATTTTGCTAAACACAAAGATTGTTGTTGTAGCGAGTATGGATTGATAATGATTTTTGTTGTTGTAGCAAAAACACAGGCGTTGTTGCGCCTGTGTGTTCGTATTTTTTAATATTTTATAGAAATTTGTGTTAAGTTTAACTCCCATGCTAAAAGCAAAAATATTAAAATATCTTTCATCGTTGAATATGTCATTGCGGCTATTGAGCCTCCGCATCCGTCGCCATTGTCATTACACCTTCGTTCTCCATTGTTGTTGCAATCCTTTTGAGAGGAAGCAATAAGAGAGAGTGTAAACCGATGATAATTTATGGGAAGCTTATTCAAGAAAACTCATTCTGAATAATTTGTTTCGAAAATCTTGTTTTTGAAATCCTATTCCAGACTACATCTTATAAGTTTTGAAAAGTTTGTTCTGAAAAGTTCATCTAAAAAAGTATTTCATATGTTCTGGAAAGCTTATTTTAAAAATTATAGTCTAGAAGGCTCTTTACAAAATGTATTTCATATGCTTTAGAAATTCTATTTCAAAGTTTTTCTTCCAAAAATCCTATTTTGGAAATCACGTTCTTATAATTTCATAAAGTTTGTTCCAAAAATCTTATTGAATAAGTAATCTTGAAGTCTCTTTAGGAAGGGTAGAAGGTTGTTTCGAAACATGTGACTGTTGTTATAAATCATAGGAGGGCAAAAAAAAATGTCTTTTTCTTTCATCTATAACAATATATAAAGAATAGACATAATCAATCATTGGTTAACGTTATTTTAATACAATAGAAAATGTATTTTTTATTTCTTTTTTTAAATATTTTATAATTACTTGTTGATTAACCTTTAAATATAGTAGAGATTTCCTTCCTTCATACTTATTACATTTACATTGTCACGTGCTTGCTGAAAAAAAAATGTCACGTGCTTCTTCATCTCTTTGATTTGATTATCTAATTGTTGTCTATTAAGCGAAATTTTCAAAATGGTTTATAAATTTTAGATATTTACCCTTAATATTTTGTCACTCTAGAAGAGATTTGTAGTTATTTTAGACAAAATTTAACATCTACATTGGGATAGATTAATGTCTCTCATAAAAAAAAAAAAATAAAAGATATTAAAAGGAAGCATTAATTGTTCTGTAAAAAAAATATTGATAAAATTGACTTGACCAATATAATAACGATATGTCTCATGAATATCTTTGATATTTTCCTTTAGTAGTACGTTATTTTTGTTAATTTTTTGTTATGATTTTTTGTTTCTTCTATTTTCTCTTTATATTTAAGAATATATCATCCTTATAAAATTATTTTATCTTTTAGGGATTGACAAAATTAATTTAACTAAACTTGACTATAATTATCTGTATTATATTATAAAGTAAAAAAAAACTATTTTTAATAAAAATTAAATATTAAAGTAAAAAACATTAATAAAAATTAAATAATATTGTTTTACCGTTTATTCTTAAAAAACTGAACTTCTATCTTTTAACTGCTCACTAATTGAATTATGTATTTTATTTTCTCATTTTTCTTCAATGGCCTCTTATCCTAAACACCGCACACACTCATTCTCCTTTTTTAATTCAATCACCACCATTGAGACAATGATCGTGAGCTTCTCATCCCCGTCACTACTATATAAGACCATGTCGCCTTGCTCTCATCGTCCCACCTTACCACCTTCACTACAATTCTAACATCTCACATCCCACTCAACTGATATGTCTTTTTTTGAACCTTAATCCTAACTAACATTTTATCATTTTCTTATATGTCTTTTGCATTCTTCTCATTTTTTTACACTCAATGTTTTTCTACTCCCATTTCACATTTTTTCATCGTCTTATAATATTTTTCTTAAATATTTAGACTTTTACCAATTTCAGAACTCTATGTTCTCCACTTTGACAAAATAGTTATTTGTGTGAAAGACGAATACAAACCAATTCAAACTTGTCTTTTGGATTTTTTTATTGAAAATATACAGTTTGTTTATGTTATTGTTTATACATTTGCTATATTTAATTTGGGGAAAAACATTATGTTTCAATTGTTTAAGAGGGACATTACGATTGTGGTATTGATGTTGAAAAAACTTTTGGATATGACATTTTTTGTGCACATTACAAAGCGACTCTCCTTTGCTTTATATTAATTAATTATAAAAGTGTGTTTTTTTTAAGTTTTCTCCTCTTTTTTTGAAGGTGTTTTAAAATTCAGCACAACTAAAGAGTATTTCAGTTCAGTTTGGTTTGGTTCGGTTCAGATTGGTTTGGTTCGGTTCAGATTGGTTTGGCTTGGTTTGGTTTAGTCCGATTTGGTCTGGTTCGATTTAGTGCGCTCCGGTTCAGTGCGATTCGATTCGGTTTAGTCCGGTTCGATTCGGTTTAGTGAGATTCGGTTCGGTTTAGTGAGGTCTGGTCTAATTCGGTTCGATTCGGTCTGGTTCGATTCAATTTGGTTTGGTCTAGTCCAATTCGTTTCGGTTCAGTGCGGTTCGATTCGGTTTAGTTCAGTTCGGTTTGGTCTGATCTGGTTCGTTTCGATTCGGTCTGATCCGGTTCAGTTCAGTTTGTCTAGTTCGGTTCAGTTGAATTTGATTCGGTTCGGTTCAGTTCAATAAAGAATATATAATGAATTTTTAAAATAGTTTTTAAACGTAAAATTATAAAAATAAAATATGTACATAAAAGAGGTTGTTAAAACAACGGTTGAAGACAAAAGAGGTTTTTAGACTAACGGTTAAAAGTAAACTATTTATAAAATAATTAGTTTTTAAAATAATAATTAAGGGTAAAATTGAAATAATGAAATATGGACACAAAAAAGAGTATCTCTTTATATATTGTTATAAATGAACAAAATTAATCTAACTAAACTTAATTATAATTATATGTATTATATTAAAGTAAAAAAAATATTTTTAATAAAAATTATATATTATAGTAAAAAAAATAATTAAAAATTAAACCGTATTTTTTTACCATTTATTTTTTAAAAATTAAACTTCTATCGGTTAATTGCTCACTAATTGAATTATGTATTCTATTTTCTCCTTTTTTTCAATGGCCTCTATCCTAAACACCGCGCACACTCCATTTTTTAATTCAATCACCACAATTGAGACAATGATCGTGAACTTCTCATCTCCGTCACTACTATATAAGGTCATGTCGCCTTGCTCTCATTATTCCACCTTATCACCTTCAGTGCAATTTTAACACCTCACACCCCACCCAACTTGTATGTCTTATTTTTGAACCTTAACCCTAACTAACATTTTATCATTCTCTTATATGTCTTTTGCATTTTTCTTATTTTTTTATACTCAATGCTTCATTGTTCCCATTTCATTTTTCTTTTTCATCGTCTTATAATATTTTTCTTAAATACTTAAATATTTAGGCTTTTACCAATTTCGGAACTCTATATTCTCCACTTTGACAAAATAAATAGTTATTTGTGTGAAAGGTGAATACAAACCAATTCAAGCTTATCCTTTGGATGTTTTTTTTTATTGAAAGTATACAGTTTATTTATGTTATTGTTTATACACTTTCTATATTTAATTTGGGAAAAAAAACATTAAGTTTCAATTGTTTAAGAGGGACCTTACGATTGTGGTGTTGGTGCTGAAAAAACTTGTGGGTATGACATTTTTTGTGCACATTACAAAACGACTATCCTTTTGCTCTATATTAATTAACTATGAAAGTGTAAAATTTTCCTTTAAATTTTTTGCTCTTTTTTTGAATGTGTTTTAAAATTAAACACAACTAAATGATATTTCAATTTAGTTTGGTTCGATTTGGTTCAATTTGCTCTGGTTCGGTTCGGTCCAGTTCATTTCAGTTTAGTGCGGTTCGGTTCAGTTCGGTCTGGTCCGGTTCGTTTTGATTTGGTTTGGTTTGGTTCGGGTCGGTATGGTCCAGTTCATTTCGGTTCAATGTGGTTCGATTCAGTTCGATCCTGTTCAGTTTAGTTTAGTGCGGTTTGGTTCGATTCGGTCTAGTCCGGTTCATTTCAATTTAGTGCGGTTCGGTTCAGTTCGGTCTGGTCTGGTTCGTTTTTGTTTAGTTTGGTTCGGTTCGGTTCGGTCTGGTCCGGTTCATTTTGGTTTAGTGCAGTTCGATTTAGTTCGGTTCGGTTTGGTTCGGTTCAGTTCAATGCGGTTCAATTCGGTCCGATCCGATTCAGTTTGGTTTGGTCTGGTTCGGTTCATTTTGGCTTAGTGCAGTTCAGTTCAGTTTGGTCTAGTCTGGTTCGTTTTGGTTCGGTTTGGTTTGGTTTGGTTTTGTTTGGTTCGGTCTGGTCCAGTTCATTTCGGTTCAGTGCAATTTGATTCGGTTCAGTTCAGTTTAGTGTGGTTCGGTTCGGTTCGGTCTGGTCCGGTTTGTTTTGGTTCAGTGCAGTTCAATTTAGTTCGGTTTGGTTTGGTTCGGTCTGGTTCGATTCGGTTCGGTTCAATGCGGTTCGGTTCGGTTCGGTCCGATCCGATTCAGTTTTGTTCAGTTTGGTCCGGTTCGGTCTTGTTCAATTTGATTCTGTTCGGTTCAATTCAATAAAGAATATATAATGAATTTTTAAAATAGTTGTTAGATGTAAAATTGAAAAAATAAAATATGTACATAAGAGAAGTTTTTAAAACAACTATTGAAGATAAAGAGATTTTTAGACTAACGATTAAAAGTAAACTATTTATAAAATAATTAATTTTTAAAATAATAATTAAAAATAAAATTAGAATAACAAAATATAAATAAAAAGAGAGTATATCTTTTATATATTGTTATAAATAAACAAGAAAGAAACTAATGTTTCATACAAAATACATAATACCTTAACAATACAATTAAACTTTTTCTAAAATATAGTTTAACGGGCCAATTCCTTCCGCTTATTGTAACCCACCCAACCCAACTTAACGGGCCAATTCCTTGAGCTTGGGCTTTCTGAGCCCTAAACCCAGCTCCGAGGACTCTTCACGTCCTGCCATGCCGTCGGAGCGAACACTCCAAACACAACACAACATAATGTAAGGTCCTTATGATGACGTCACCACCATCCCCAAAACCCAACACAACACTCCTTACCTTACCCTACCCCACACTCCCTCACTCTCCCACCCTCAACTCCTTTCTCTTTCTTCTCTTTCTTCTTTCCACCCATCTCACATTTCTTTTTTTACTATCATACAATTATTGTTTTACCCCACTCCCTTCCCTTTCTCTTTCTCCTTTTTCCTTTTTTTTTTCTTTCTCTTCTTACTCCCTCCCTCTCTCTCTCTCACTGCACAACTACCATGGGCAATGTGAATGGGAGAGACGATGTCAACGGTTCTCCCTCCGAGACCGACGGAGAAGAAGAAGAAGACGACGACGAAGCTGCTGCTTCTGCACCTACTCACGCTGTCGCCGATTGCATGTCCGCCAACCCTGGCTATCGTGCGCCTCCTTCCGATATGATGGGTCATTCTCCCCCTGCTAGCCCTAGAACCACTCAATCTCCCTTCATGTTCGCCCCACAAGTAAACCCTCTCTTTACAGTTTATTGCTAAATAGGTTGTTGTTTTTTTTTCTTCTCCAGATTGTTAAAAAAATATAATTTTTTTTCCTTGGTCTCCCTTTTCATGGATTAATCAGTTGAGAAAGTCTAACGTTTTAATTGAATGTTGGCACTTGTTTCTGGGTCGGCGTGTCTTAGAAGGCATGATGTCAGAGTGCACTCGGTTTGGATGGTGAATAATCATGTAACTTTTTTTAGCCTTTTGAGATTGTAAAAGAACTCCTGGTGTAGACTGGCTGTGTGATGCAAGTTCGTGTGGTGGATTATTTAGTTCCGAAGCTCCTTACTCGCTTTTCCTTTTTATTCTTCATTCACTACTTTGGAGGTCCATTCTCTCGCTCAGTGTTTTTAGTTATTGTATCAATCAGCATGTGTGGGATGGGAACCTAATTCAGTGTTTCTGTGACTGGGAAGTTTATGTGTTGGGATTGCTTTAAAGGACTATATTCGCATCTTCTGGATTTTTTGTCCAGTTCAGGAATCAAGTACCCTACCCCTCACTCTCTCCTAGGTTGATCGTGGACACAAGAGGCTACGTGATGTTTTCTTGTCAATCATATAAGATGTGCTATCTGGTCTCTATGAAGCTTGGTTATGAATTTTCGTTGCTTTGAATATACGTGCTTGGCTTGGTTCTCTTTTTTTGGCAGTTGTTAACTGCTTCCCTTTCTCTGTTTTTAGGTTCCGGTGGTTCCACTACAAAGACCTGATGAAATGCATACTCCAAGCCCTTCCTGGATGCAGACTACGTCAGGGTACGAGGATATGTACAGTGAACTTGGAATTCCAACGATGATTACTTGGAGTTATGATGGGAAAGAAGTGGCTGTGGAGGGATCATGGGATAATTGGAAAACAAGGTTTGGAATGTCTGGGATGTGTTTGTTAATGTTTTTCCTTTTTGTTTGTTTGTTGTCATTTTCTGTTGATATGTTTTTCTCGCGTCACCTTGTTGTGTTTTCATCGTTTCATTTACAAGTTCTTGAAAGCTGGAACCAAAAAAACAAGGTGGCAATTTTGAATTATTATTGAAAACATATTAACTGAAGATGAAACATAAAACAAAAAAAATGAAATGCATACGTTATGTCCTTTTGATTTATCTTCGAAGCCTGCTATAGCTGTTGCTTAGATGATAATATTATTGGTTCATCAGAATGTCCTTACAGAGATCAGGGAAGGATTTCACAATAATGAAAGTGTTGCCATCCGGTGTATACCAATTTAGATTTATTGTGGATGGCCAGTGGAGGTATGCACCTGACTTGCCTTGGGCTCAAGATGATGCGGGTAATGCTTACAACATTTTGGACTTGCAGGTACATTTTTGCTAATAGACTTGTAATAATAATTGACATGTGATGGTGATTTTTGTGCAAACTTATCTTATTTAGGAACCCTGTTTGAAGGACCTTATTTTGTGCAATCTCGGATATATTTCCTTTTTCTCTCTCAAGTTATCAAATTCTTATTTTTCTTTGGGACTTTACATTCGGTTTTAGTATCCCTTGCATCACGATTCTCCTTATAATGTCTCTCCCTTTCTCATTTATTTCACGTACTTAGGTTAGATTATCTTATCTTCTTGCAAGAACTTTGTTTTCAATGGATATGATTCTGAACTCATTTCTATGTCACTTTGTGGCTACGTAACTCTGCAGGTCTTCTTTGTTTTTTAGATAAAAACCCTTAATATCCATGGAATGAATTTTTATAGCGGTTTTACATATCAGTTTTCTTTCTGAGTCATTTTATTATCTTGTAATTTTATACATGCCAATTTTTCTCATGTCGCTCTAGTTAAACTTATTTGCTGATCGGTAGAACTTGTAATTCCTAACCAGGGGATGGGAAGATGATGATAAAATAGGTTTCATTGCATATCTTATAGTACTAAAAAAATGTCTGCGCTATGTTTTACTGTCAGAAGGCGCGAACATCTATATTGTGAGACTAACAATTTTGTATATTACGTAAAGGATTATGTTCCTGAGGACATTGGAAGCATTTCTAGTTTTGAACCTCCTAAATCACCAGACTCTAGTTATAACAACTTACAACTTAGTTCCGAAGATTATGCAAAGGAGCCACCATTGGTTCCTCCGTATTTGCAAATGACGCTTCTTAATATTCCGTCAACAAATATGGAAATCCAACCTCTTACAGCCAGACCTCAGCATGTAGTGCTGAATCATCTTTATATGCAGAAAGGAAAGGGTAGCCCTTCAGTGGTCGCACTTGGCACAACTCATCGGTTTCGAGCCAAATATGTGACTGTGGTGCTGTACAAGTCTTTGCAGAGGTAAACATAAATTACATGGACTGTGTATCCTTTTAGCTGATATAGCTTCCACCAGTACGGGCTATAAGTGAGAAATTCTAAGCTCCATAAGGATAATTACATCAAAGTGAACATTGTGGTACATATAATGCCAATTGCTTGGTGGCTATTCATCATGCAATTCAGTTTTCATACATCATTTTTGATGGCTATTCTGTAGGAACCTTTTCCTGCTACATTTCTTTTTGGTGGTACATATTATCTAGGAATTTTGATTAATCCACACTAAAATAAAACGGGAAAGAAAAAAGGTATTTTCATGCCATCTGTTGGGTTTATCTCGTTTACTGTTCATATCCACACACCTCTCTTTCTCTCATCCACAAATGTGTGTGTCTGGATGATTTATCATATACATGTTTAATTTTTATGATAAAGCTTCATATTTGTACTAAATTACTGAAAGGAGTATGTCAAGGCATCATACACCTAAAATATCTAGATCCCATTGTAAAATTAACCATTAATTTTCTGAAATCTTGATGCTATGGGTCTCTAGAACAGGCTTTTTGCTGTGCTTCAACTTCATGAATTATACAAAAATATGTTGCTACTGGAGTTTTCAAAATATCCAATGAAGTCCGTGATAACTTAAAATCTTATGTTTGCTGAAGCATTTTTCACCGAAGTATCGTTTTTTTGAAAAGTAATAGTTTTGAGTTTATATTACAACTTTTCAAAATAATCAGAATCTCAAAATAGTTACAGATATTTTCAGAATCACTAGAAGCTGAAAATAGTTAGAAGCATTGGTTATGGGTAGAAGTTATTTGAAGATGTCATCATAAATCAAGTTCACTGAAAAAAAATGTGAATAAACTTTTTGTTTTCTCTTTAAATCTATCAAAAATGATTTCTTATTGTGGTTATTAACATTTTCAAATTCCATAAATTCAGTAACGTAGATGTAAAGTTGTCATTTTCCTGGTGCAGAAAATCTCCCACAGTGCACTATTTGACGACTGGTCCTACCTCTTTCTTGAACTAGGCGTCGGAGTTTTCTGCTGTAGTCACTGTTTGATCCAATGCGTTATGCAAGTTGAGTTCTATCCCTATTAAAACGATGGGTTAATTTACACAATTATAACATCTACAAGTCTCTGAGTCACCAAAAAAACAAAAATAGATAACCTTGTAAGTCTCTGTCATGGCGTTTCTGTTTTAACTTTGCTTTTGCCAACTCAAAAAAGGCAGTTAACCCCACCTTTACAAGAATAAAGTGCCTCTGATTCGCCTTTTTTAATTCTATGCATCTATTTTGATATCACCTTCGCTATCTTAAACGTCCCATTACTCCAGAGATTCGCAGATTGTAATGCATGCATCATATTCCTTTTGGAATTAGGTTCCCCGCCACTACTTTGCATCATCCTCTTTCTTCTGCAAAACTCATGACATTGCAACTAACACATCCTTTTTGGTTTATATTCAAATGAATAACACTCTACCTTCCTGTTACTTTTTAAACAAAACACTTGATAAAAAACATGTATGATAAATAATATTTTGAAAGATAAAAATAATTTTATGATTATTTTATTCAGCATGTTAGAAGATTAGTAAAAAAAATGTTGTACGAGGATTTAGAATACATGCTGCTGCTCACAGTGTGTCATAATTTGAAGTTATATTTTGTTCCATTACTTGTTAACAGACTACATTTCTCTGATGAAGCTTCTAACAATTGCTTAAAAAGGTAAAGACCTTATAATACTGTTCCTACTTTTTTTTTTCAATCTTGTGGTCAATAATTGGACCCTACCCAACTCAGCAGCTGTCTGTATAAAGGACAACCCTCAACCTTATAGTTCCTTTAGCAGTAGGGCAAGAAACTGAGTTCCAAATCAGTTTCCCACTACTTCAAACTACTCATCAATGATTCAGTTTTGTTTGAAACAAAGCCAGTAACTTTTTATAAAATCTTTTATTTTAATCACATTGTTTTTCTTTACAAAGAATCCGAGTTAATTTTTTCTTGAATCGTTATATGTCAGTCTATGAGCTATCTGGGTTTTGTTTCAACCAATAGATTTTATATTTTATAAAAAAGCTGAGAAGCCTGTGAATCCTGTTAACTGGGAGTAATACTTCAGTAAAGTTCCGCTTGAAGTGTCCATTTTGGTAGCAAGTTTTATCATAACATGAGTAGAACTTATTAATGAATGACATCATTATAGGTACATATATAATTGAAAATGCAGGCCAAAATTCAGTACACACTGCAACAATTCTGGCCAACCTTTAGCAAGGAAATATGTAGAAAGTTCATAAACACAATAAAATACCAAGTTAATTAGTACATAATAATACTGATCTACATTACACTGCATGCATTTGGGTTCTCATCGCTGAAAATCTGAGAATCATAAGGGTAGTCTAAGTAGTCTAAGTAGTCAACGTAGGATCTCATTGGCAAATATTCGCTTCGCTTAATCTCAGATTTGTTTTCATCCTCTTCTTCACCATCATCATCTCCCTTGCTTTCTTCACCTTCTTTTTTTTCTTCTTTCTCTTCCTCTTTCTTCTCCTCTTCCTTCTCTTCCTTTTCCTCTTCTTTCACAACAGAAGCTTGCTTTTTGGTTCTCTTGTACACATAATCAACCAGCTTTTCTGGGTCTATCACACCTTTCACTATCACTTGATCATTTCCCAAGCTTGTCTCCACTGACTCTACTCCTGCATTAATCAATACGTGTTAGCATGTAATAGATTGCTGTCAAATGATTAAGTTATGTGTTACAGTTTAAAGTTTTCAGAGATTAATTAAATTAAAAAGCACGAGTTAAACGCAAAGCGTGTCTTTAATTTATTGTTTATAATACCAGTTAAAGTTATGCCCTACATAAAAGAAGTTGAAACAGTGAATTGATGATGTTAAATATTCATCTCTCAACATCATGTAACACCCCCTTCTCCGCCACCTCCCCATAAATCAGCATTGAAATGCAAAATTTTACGCAGTTAAGGTCTATTTATTGGCCTTTTTCACACACAAAAATATTGGCAGTGAGATTAATATATAATCCTCGAGATCCAATTAAGATCAACATCACAACTCTTACGGTCAAAAGGCTACACGAAAAACCTTGAAATCAAGCACCCTTTTGAAAGGAACGGGATTAGCGCCACGCGTTATGCTTCTTGACCTATCTTTCAATACAGAGACGATGACAGTTTTTTAATACACTCTCTATTATTGTCTTGTTGAGAGAATTTCGTTTTGAGTTTACTGAAAAATCCAAAACATAGTTTGATCCTTTTGGTGAGATCCGCATGAAATTTATCCAACACTTAAAGAAGGAAACAATGTACCATAAAGTGCGTTCGGACTACGCTCTGAGTAATTAATATGAAACTTTTGCATTCGAAATTTTTTCACGTGTGGTAACTATATATAGACATGTTCGTCATTACGAAATCAGAATACTGAATTTGAAAATAACAAATTGAAAGAAAAAGGAAGAAGAAAAAAAAAAAGATTTGTCTATAAATATGTAGGTTCCAAGATAGCGAGTGCACGAGGAAAGGAAAGACAGTTCGCACGAGCAATCAATAATTCATTACAGAAGATAGAGAGAGATGATGAAACAAGAAGAAAAAGCATGAATCCATGTACCTTTAATCTTGCGGATTCCCTTTTCTATAACTTGAGCACATGCTTCACAATGCATTCGAACTTTGAGGACTACTGTTACCACAGGAGGTGGCTGACAAACAATTGAAACAACAATATAAGACATGTCACATTGATTCAACCATACGTAGAAATATTAGTTTCGTCAAAACTAATGTATAAGCAATGACAGTTCAACCGCATACTTAAGACGTAAAAGAACATATTTAACTGCATACTTAATACTTAAACTCAACTACTTGTGAAAATAAATAGTCTTTTACATAGGGTTAGGTTACTGATCTATTTAAATCAGTTTGCAAAATTAGATTTATACTCATTTATATCCCTAATAGATTTAGATATTCAACATGTTAGTTGTGACAAGTAAGTTGCTGAAATAAAAGAGCCCTAAGTGATTCCACTAACTTGTATTTTGTTAATGGGCCATGTGGGGTTTCCCACTGAACACTATAAGCCAAGGGAGCAAACACTACAATCTTAGTCACAAAACACAGTCTCACAGAACTGCATTAACCGCTGAGCTCATAATAGAGAGTGACAGTGGTTACAACTTTCAACTTCTTCCACTTCACATGGTTTTGTTTGTACTTGTGTGTGTGCCTTAAGAATTGTGAAATGTATGGCATATGGCATAGAGTGTTATGAACATTGAGAGGGTGATGAGCACGGTAAAAAGTGAAAAGAAGATATATAATAAGCCCCGTGAAGATGACCCCATTTGGCTGCATACATGCATGTCAAGTTGCAAAAGAGGGTGGGGTCAGGCCCTCTTAATTGTCACCACCGTTGCCCTCGTTACACGTGCCTTGTGGGAGAGTGCCATCATTCTGCTGACTTTGTTTCGTTACTTTCATGCTACCATATAGCATCCATCCTCCTTGGAAACAACAGGAACAAGAAACCAAAAGAGAACAAACTATGGAAACTAAAAACCAAAGCATTTCACATTTTCACTTTCCTGTAAAGTAAGCATGTTGGTCATCTTTACATGCACCATCCTCATTCATCTTAATCTCCAAGGTAAAAAAAAAAAAAAAAGAGAAACTTACAGTGTTTGAAGTTTTGCTAGTAATGGCTCAAGGGGTTGCTGTGTCTACTTACAAAGATTTTGCATGGTTGTGATAGTAAACATGAAAAAACCCTGTGTACTACTTAGAATGTCTCTTAAGGTGAATGAGTGATTAGCTACAACATTTTTGCTATTCTTATAAATTACTCTCTATAACAAGAAATCAGCAAAAGGAGAACTGGTATATGCTGTTACCTCCTCTTTTTTCTTCTCTGGCTGTGGTTCTTTGACTTCTTCTTTTTTCTCATCTGGAGGTTTTGGCAAAGGTGAAATGAGTTCCACTTTCTTACCACTTTTCTTTTGTAGCCTCTCACACACCTTTATGGGGTCTGCTTCTTTTCCTTTCACTACCACTTTGCTTGCCTTGCTATCTGCAGTCACCTCCTCCACTCCTGTTTCACAAAAACGATTCTAACTTAAATTTTGATAATATTACTTTATTCTTAATCTTTCCACCACCTACATATCATTATCTATGTTAAACTGTAGTGCATGATGATTTTTTGTCACTATTGGATGTGTAAAGTTACCTCCAAAAGTTGAGAATAATATATACCTGACAAATTACTTCATCATGCATATGCTGCTAAATTCAAAAACAGTCATAGATAACAGATCCCTCTAACAAGAAAAAGAGAGGTAAAAAAGAGATCAAAAGTACAGTCTGACACTAATGCTCAAAAGCTAGTTACGTACAAACAGCTCTTTCGAACTTTCATGGATTTACATTCATCAGATTAAATGACTGGCTTAGAGCATATATAAACAGAAATTACTTAATTAAAATGACCTTCAAATCCTTTCAAAGCTTTTGCAACTTTCCTTGCACAAGCTTGACAGTGCATATCAACCTTGAGTACTATCACCGGAGGTTCTTCTTCATCTTTTTTTTCTTCTTCCTTCTTTTCCTCTGGGGTTTCTTCTTTCTTTTCTTCTTCCTTGTTCTTAGAACATTAATCAGAAATAGCAAAGATGTGAGTGAAAAATTGATCTCCATATGACAAACATGTAATGCATTACACGATAATGATGCCACCATCACAGAGCAGACATTATAAAAGATCAGAAAAGTTAGAGAGAATATACATGATCCTAGTCCTATAGTGTAGTTAGTTTTCAAAGCAAAAAGTTGTTGAGAAAAGGAAAGAGACAGATTGATTAAGAATAAATATGGACAAGAATTTTTGTGTAAGAGAGAAGTCTTACTTCACCCATTTGTGTGATAATCGACAGTGATCTCTGCTTCAGAAATGTTGCAGTGGTGTAATATATTGGAGGTAGCAATTGATGATCTTCTCTTGTTTGGTTTCTCTCTTATTTCTCTTTCCTTGCTTGGACTCTTTACAGGTTCAGACAGAAGAAGAGGCACATTAAATTAACGTGGGGATTCTGAAAATCTGAGGTGGACCGTTTAATGTAACACCATATGGCTGACTCAGCATCCACAAAGCTATGTACCCTTATTTCATTTCCTGTGTTTCATAGACTTTCCAATTTCATGCACCAAATAAATAAATATAGACTTTCGATTTTATTCACCATAAATTATTTATAGATTTTGAATTTTCAAACTTGACCCACTAGTAGGTGGACCAACATAGTTGTTGGAAACTCTTGTTTAATTTATTTTTAAAAAAATGCTATTTTTGAAGGTACTGTTAATTGTTACAAAAACTCAAAACTAAAAAAAAATGAAAAGTATTATTAATATGTTTCTTAAATGTATTTATGATGTGATTTCTAGTAAAAGAATTGGCTTAAATACCTTTTAGGTCCTCATTTTGGTAGTATTTGTTGCGAATGGTCCTCATTTTTATTGAATGTTTAAAATGGTCATTTTTTTCGCAATTCATGTTTTATTTGGTCCTTTTCTGTAACACCGTTTAAATCATTAACGGAGCATTGTACATGTGGCACAGTTTGTATTAGGGTGTGTTACGTGTACTGTGTACTGTACATGTGTGGTAATTAGATATTTGGAAATAAATAAGTGAACTAGGGTTTTGGTAAGGAATGTTTGGACAGTTGGTGAGTTTTGACAATCTTGTTCCTCCATTCCCAATTGGTGTTGCTGCAATCTTCTTCTTCCTGCAATCCCATTATATAGGTATGTTACGATCTCAATCTTCTTCCTTTACCTCTGGTTGTAATCATTGGAGGCAACCGTGTTGTATCACTTCGTGCACTGTTGGTGGTTCAACGAGAAATAGATTAACCCCGGTTTGTAGCTGCGGAGAGATGTCAGCTTTGAGGATGGCAAGAACTCCAAAGAATATTGGTAGAAAATTTTGGATACAATCTGTTTTTATTTTTGTGTTAATAATAAATTGGTTTTAATTTTTGGTTTATTGATTTACAGAGTGGTGGTTCCAATAATGTGGGCTACAATTTTTTCAAATGGTGGTGTTGATGAAAAGGATGTCATCATCATCATCATGACACAGATGAGGCAGTTAATGATTTAGAGAAGTCATTGAAGGTTGCTGAGAAGAGGCTGCAATTATTAATAGGATTCACTTGTGTTGTTATTGTATTATTCGTACTATTATTGTGTGTAATATTTTAAAGTTCAATGTGTTTTGTTCTATTGTTAAATGAAGAAATGAATTAGTTTGATTATGTTAATATTAGTCCCAACATGTTCAAAATGACATCTTAATCTGAACATTGAAGTAAGTGATATTGATATAAGCTTGGGAAAAAATTAAATTGATCTAAGTCTGGAAGAAGTTAAATTCATAACGTTAATTCATCCTCATCAAATGCACTACATCAATGTTTGACAAAAGTAAAATTGAACGAAGTTTAAGGAAAGTCAAAATGCAGTACATCAATAAAAAATTCTACATCAGAAATTCCAAAAAATAACTAAGACGTTTGTAGTTGCTATCATGGCCTCCTCCTAATCTGTAATTTCATTCTAAACTGCTGAGATGGTTCTTCTGGTTGGTAGTGGTGCTGCTTGACTCTCCACTTCATTTCTTGGTGGTTGAGTTGTTTGAGTTTCAGCAGTTGGTGCATTCTCAGCAGTTGGTGCATTCTCAACAATTTGGGCATCCGGTGCAGTCTCAGCAAGTGTTGTAGTCTCAGCAAGTGTTGCAGTCTGCTCATCCACAGGCTTATCTGGGCAATTGTTCCTGTTATGTCCAATCTGACGGCATATGACCTCCTTTGCTGATTTGTCCTTTTTTTTTGGACAATGATACTTTAACCTACTTTTTTTGACTCACTTTTAACCCACCACTTCAATCACCATTAGATCATCACATCACATCACTAAAAAGAATAAAAAAAGATGATCTAATGGTGATTAAAGCAATGGGTTAAAAGTGGGTCAAAAAAAAGTGGGTTAAAATATCATTTTCCTTTTTTTTTCTTGGGTCTTCCTGGTAAGATCCTCTTATGTGGTGGATGGACGTCAGGATAGGGAGTTCTTTCCCATAAGACTTCACCATTGACTGAAAAGATGATGGATTGATTTATTTCTTCGTAGATGGATCTCCTGAATCAGCTTGGTATGAAGTCCTCAACATTGACATTGATGAAATTCATTGCTGCAATAGCATGGCAGCAATGGATATTCATCATTCCTTACCAAAACCCTAGCTCATTTATTTATCCCCAAATATCTAATTATCACAGCTGTACAATACACGTAACACACCCTAATACAAACCGTGCCACCTGTACAGTTATCCGTTAATGATTTAAACGGTGTTACATAAAAGGACCAAATAAAACACAAATTGTGAAAGTGAGAACTATTTTAAACATTCTGTAAAAATGAGGACCATTGTAAACATTCTGTCAAAATGAAAACTATTCGCAACAAACACTACGAAAATGAAGACCAAAAAGGTATTTAAGCCTAAAAAAATTTTATCAATACTTTAGCTAGAATTGACTTTTTCTTTATTTGCAAAATTTGAATCCAAAACAATAACTGACCAAACTTCTTTTTCACAAAATTTCAAATTTCTTCTTCCTCATGTCTTACGAGGAATACGATACATCTGATATTATGACTATTTAATGCGTTTATTACAAAAATTTTTACCTTAGAGTTTTTAAAAAAAAATTGTTCTGGGCATGAAAAAAATTATGCTAGTGATTTTTTATAATAAACAAAATAAATACATCAGTAATACATGACTCATTAACTTTGTTATTTTATTGATTATTATTTATTCTATTCAACTATGAAGATTTTAAGTTAAATTATTTAATGAGTTTTTTTTCCTTTTTCTTTAAAGTGTTATTTTCACTATTTATCCCTTTTTAATACTATCTAAACATCTTAATTTTTTATATTTTAAATCTACATTATAATTTGAATGGATCTCACCGAAATCATATATTGTCGTAATTATTAAAAAATAATTCGTTTCGCCAATAGGCATAATTATCTAGATTTATATACTTATCTCTTAAAATGACTTTAAACTTTTAAGATTGGCAACGGATTTCTTTTATGATCATCTTATATTTAACATGATTAAATATATCAATCGTAAGCGGATGCCGAATAATTTCTATCTTTTTTCAGTAAAAGATTAATTACGCAAATTCTTATAAAAAAATTTATATTAAAAATTTAAGTATGAGTGTAAGTCTCACATTAAGTAAAAATAAAAAAAAAATTATATAAGGATGAAAACTCATAAATTTATTGTCTTTTAAGATCTTGTGTTGAAGTAGAATCAATATCTCATGTAATTAAACTCAGATAGTATTGGTATTGTGTTTCTCAAGTAAAACTTCTTCTATAAACATATCCGTTTATTATACTAAATAAAAGTTCGCTTAATCGTAATCATGATCAATGATATAGCTTAATGTTCAATGAAGGAGATATTAACCATCAAGTTTTTATAATTTTCATGTATTTAAATTAGTATATAAACAAAAACATATATTTTAACTTTACTATATTTCATATATTTAATGCTCCCAAATGTTTTTATACCTATAAAAAAAAAAAATATTGTTCAGCGTGATAATGATATAAAATGACGTTGCAACCTTTGTTTGTAGGGTTGGTGTTGAATTTAAAGCGAAATTGTGGAACACATAAATGATCACCCTTCTATTGGGTGCACTCATCCTCAGCGTACTCATTAAATCAAAACTGCTGAATAAAAATCCAACGACTTGCCTTCAAAACATTAACAGCCACTGCATTAAATTTGGATGCACCAATTCAAATCGCTACGTGTACCGACACTGAATACTTTGGGAGGAAACAGATTAAAAAAATGTTGGTAAATAAAAGCAAATTAATAAGCACGAATAATAAAAATATTTTATACATATATTTTTTATTATTTTCAATTTATCACTTCAATCGTTATTAAATCATCAAACCACTAAAAATAATTAAAATAAATAATTTTAAAATAATTAAAATAATAAATTAAAAATAAATAAAAATATGATTAAGTATATTAGAATTATGTCATTTGACGGGACAGAGTAACAAGAGTGTTGTTATATGATTCGGCTACAGCCCTGGAAAAAGTTATGATCCTGATAGATGAGGTTGAGGTGATAGTGTAAAATTAGCACCAGCCGATTTGATGTTTTCGATTGCCCTTTTCTGAAAACAAAGACTATTTATAATGAATTTCAATAAAATGTTAAAAATATATTTACGTTTAATTTCATCCGGCATTATTTCAAAATGTATGAAATAATAAGTTTTATATTGAAAGATAGTTTTTAGTAAAAGAAACTCTTAACAATCCTTTACTTTTACATGACATATAAGATGGTATAAGAAATTTTGTACATCTTAATTATTGATTAAATCTTTACATTATTGATATTTAGAGGGATGTATATACAATAATGTTGTTTGAAGTTTTAATTTAGCTTAGAGCATTATGCATATAAAAAATTGTTTATTCTGATAAAGCTTTTGGCAGAGGCAGGACCCATTCTCTAGATTACACTGGATTCTGCGTCGTACGTTTTCTTACACCATTTTTGTCTTCCAAACTAAGTTTGCACTACATGTCAGTGTGTGCAGTGCAGCAAGTATAAATAATGATGCTATCATCATTCATACTTGCTTCCCATAATTTATTTCTCATTTTACCCAATGCCTTATGTCTCATTTAATTCTGAATTATTATACTTTATCACGTGATAATTTAATGCTAATAATCTCTTATTATTAGTTATTCAAACACATTTTCACTTGGAAACTTAACTTTTACAGCTTCTATTCGGTATTTGTTTTCATTATTCCAAGTTGTTTATGAACAACTTTTACGGTCTTTTGGCAATTATGCAATGAAAATTTATGTTGCCTCAGTGGCTATAGCAAAGTTAATAAATAATAGGGTAAAATATGTTTTTTTTTTTCTCTCGACTTAATTCTTCTTGAAGATCTTGGACCAATTTAGTTCCTTATCTTTAGATATATATATATATATATTTAGTCCTTTAAACCAATTCTTTTTAAGTTTAATTGCGGTTTCAAACGCGTTTTTCATCTAACATTAAATGTGTTTGAAATGCCAAATCAACTTAATAAAATCTTGTTAAAAGGACTAAATCTATACATTTACACAGTTGAGGAATTAGATTGATTCAAGGTTTTCAAGAAGGATTAATCCCAATTTTTACTTGAAGGACCAAAAACATACGTATCCCTAAATAATATATAAATTTTGTAATAAAAAGATAAATTTAATATGGAATTGGTGAAGATCCCTTTTGCTTTTAATGACCAGAAAATGGTGGATGAGACCACTGCATTGGAAGAAAGGGAAAAAAACAGTAACTCGGGCCACTTTCCAGTGTTGGACCCTGTGAGATGTTGAAGCCCTGATACTCTTTCTGGGCCTAATCATCCGATGAAGCCCAATTCATCGTTTAGCAGACAAGGCTAGTCCGTTTATGGCTCTACGGGTTGGATTTGATTTATTTGTCGAAACCTTTTTCAAAAGATATTACAAATGAATTTTTATCTGTAAGCTTTTAATCTTTTTTAAATTATAGTCAGTAATTATTTTTTAAAAATGAATTTTTTATATTGAGTTGATTTTAAATTTGTAAAATTACTAGTTTTTTTCACCTACATTTTGTTTTCAACATAAATTAGTTTAATTTTTTCAAATGAAAATTCGTATCAAAGTTAAATTCTAATTGAATAATAATAATAACAATAATGCATATTCATTAAACTCGACTATAGTTAATTAACTAGTGTTTTAGCGTAAAATTTTCCATTTATGTAGCAAACAAGATTTTTGGATGGCACTTAAAATCATGGAAGCCAACGCGCATGCAATTTAAACTTTATCATCAACTTGTGGACATCCAATATCTATCACGAAACGTATATAAGCATGATGTTTCATTGTGTAATAATTTGAGAGGTTATAACCAAAAACATCATGTTCCGTGTGACCTTAGATGGAGCCTTTTATCAATTAGATACAGACAGAATCAAAGAAAATACAATCACCAAAATCAAAACAAAAATAATGGGGACAACCACAACAAAATGTGAATGTCTAACAGAAGGGTCCCACACTATGACTCTACTAACCTCCATTGTAAAAAATTAATCTTTCAAGTTTTGTGCAGTTAGGTGATCCAATTCAAGATTAACATTACAAAATTAACACAAGTTGAAAGCACCAACCATGATATTCAGTTAGAGGGTATGATTGGGTTTGAGTGTGAGGAAGAAAAATGTGGGCTAATTGGAGCCCACAATTTTGGACTGTCAAGTTTTACAGAGGGGGTTTCACCGGGGAGAACAACACCAATGAGACCTGAGCCCAACCACATAAGACATTGACACCACTCTCAACCCAAAACCTTAAGGCAATGGGTTTATGGGTCTTTATTCTTATATAGTGCTCTACTTTCTCATTTCTGGTCAATGTGGGACTTAGACTCACACTTGAATTCCTAACATGGACCACTCTCAGCTCCTACTGCATCTACAAAACTACAACCAAATTAATTAGGTAGAGGTGGCTTTACTCGATTCCACCCTCCAAACATGATATGCATCCATAGGTTGGTTTATGTTCATTACTGACCAATGAATGGAGCATGATCTGTTGTGTACAAGGTTGATTACAGATGCGAGTGAGACACTTTCCTTTAGACACGTGTACGGTCGGCACGAGGTAGTGCATGATCATTATTGCACACAACAAAACTCATAAAACCCATAATTCTAATAGTATTAAATAAAATTAAGCATGATGAATATTTTGTTACGCATACACAGTGCAAGGCATTTAATTGATTGCTATTTATAGGGATTGAGGAAGGTGCATTGAGTCAACAAGATTGGGCGTGTCATTCAAAGATAGCACATGCGTGCTGAGTTGCAAACCCATCAATCTTGTGTTACTGCGAGTATTAACAGCATACACATCCTCTGCTACTGGCCACCCTCTCAAACTGTTGATAAAAACCTCACCATGAAATTCAACTTTGTGGGATTACGTGTTGCTGTTTGATTGGTTAGCGTGGTTTGCTAATACCTTCTTAAGTTTGCTTTTCTGTCACTTTCCTTTGTGTTGCTGCTCTCTCTTAACTTTTCTCTGCGTTTCATCTCAGCCTCAGATCTGATCTTTTGATCCACAACCATGGCTGAAAAGGTAAGCAGCTTTCATTGCCATTTCAATTATCACTTTTTTTTACTTCCAAACCAAACCCTTCTGGATTAATGTGTCCTTGTTTACGAAGTCAGAATGTGATTTCAATTTCCTACTTTCTGCTTGAATTTGTAGCATAATGGTGAACCAATTCTTTTTTTGTATGCCATAATTGTAAGATTGGTTCACTTTGGATACTATAATTCTGATGGGTGGTTTTGTTGAACACATTAATTCAGGTGACCACCATGAAACTCAAGGTTGACCTTGAGTGTGGGAAATGCTGCAAAAAGGTTAAGAAAGTTCTCGCCAAGTATCCTCGTGAGTTCGTCACTACTTGCTTTAATTTTCTCTTCGTTAAATTATGACATCAAAATTTTGCAATTTGCGTACATTTATTTTCTGGATATATACCAAGCATGAAGGAGGGTATCAAATTGAGTTGATTTTTTGGATGTTGAAATTTTGTGAACAAGAGAAATTCGGGACCAGAAGTACGATGAGAAGGCAAACATGGTGATCATTACGGTGGTGTGTTGTAGCCCCGAGAAAATCAGGGACAAGCTTTGCTACAAAGGTGGAGGCTCCATCAAGAGCATTGAGATACTGGACCCACCCAAGCCCAAGGCCGCTGAGCCTGAGAAGAAGAAGGAGGCCGATAAGCCCAAGCCCGAACCCGAGAAAAAGAAAGACGCGGAGAAACCTAAAGCTGAAGCTCCCAAGCAGGATGCCGGTAAGCCCAAGGCCGAGCCCGAGAAGAAGAAAGACGGCGGGGAGAAGCCTAAGGCCGAGGCTGAGAAAAAGAAAGACGCGGAAAAGCCTAAAGCAGAGGCTCCCAAAAAGGACGCTGAGAAGCCCAAGGAAAAGGCCGCTCCCGAGGCGGAAAAGCCCAAAGACAAGCCCGCACCTGCTGCGTTACCCATTCAGCCACATATAGCACCACCGATGGCGGTTCCAGTTGGGATGCTCTATGCTCCTGCCCCCTGCTATGAAGGTAGGCCAGTTGGGCCTTTCTACGAATACGGTGGGCCCATGAACTATTACGACGGGTACTACGCAAGGCCCGTTTATGACAGTTACGGTGGTGGCAGGCCATGTTATGTGAACAACCGTTGTGACCAATATTTCAGCGACGAGAACCCTTCAGGCTGCACAATCATGTGATTGCATTATTGGCTCTGTAAATGATGGTGCTCTTTCACTTCGTCTCCATTTCATCATGTTGAACTATTTCTTTGTTTTTCTTATCTAAAATTCAAAAGTGTTAGAGGAAAAGAAAAGGGGAAAAAAATAAGGGATATTTAATTAAATGTTATAAATGCTATACTACAACAACATGTTTTGTTCTACGTTTGATGAGCTAATAAAATAAGGTTTCTTTACCAACAAGGAATCTGTCTCTGAAGTGGATTTGCCTTTTGAAATTGATTTTCCTGAAAGTGAATAACTTTCTAACCAATATCACCCACCAGAAGTACTTTTTGGGTGGGTAAGGTCATAATAAGGACGCGATTACACGATTTATTTTTTTCGTACATTTTAGATAGATAAAACAAACACCTACACCAAGATGAGTTGTTGTAGTTTATTACATTATACATGCCTTTGCTATGAGATTTAGTATTTTTTTTTTCTGTTGTTGTTGTCGATAAGCTTTTAGTAGTTAGTGATAAATGATGAATGACCTAAGAAGAGAATGATGACAAATTGACAACCATATCTCTTTTTTCCCTTGCCCTTTTCCCACCAGATTAGATCCATGAACCTGAACATAATTTGAATGAGTACAACCAGATACTATAAAATGTGATGCATGAAAACTTTGTTCACACACACAAAAAAGAAAAAGGTTTTGAAGGTATTATTAGAATACACATAAAAATGTTTTGCTTACATGATTTATTTTCTCCATCAACCTCAAAAGAATTAATGTAGAGTATTCCACAGCAAGAGCAGTAGCAATCGGGTGCGGAAAACGGGGTCTCTGAATTAATCAGATGATGCATGATGAAGTAATATAAGTATGAATAAATAATAAATAATAGATAGAAGGAGCACCCACCATAAAGAACCAAACTCAATTATAGGGTCATCTTAATGTTTAAGCATCATCATTATTTCTTTCTAAATTCTTTCGAAGCTACGATGCCACCAAAATTTGTCACCTTCTTCATCCTGCATCATCACATGCTTTGGACAGATATGTTCACAAAAAATTAGTATTATTAAAAAGAAGTAAAGTAGCGCTTAGAGATACTAACACCATGTGATCACACATAATCATAAGTCCACAGAGCCAGAACCAAGAATCGTGTCGGCACCGTCACGTTGTTCACATCACAACAATTATCATGCAAATTTTGTAGTGTGATAATGACGTGGGAAGAATATATAAATTTTAAAAGTATTCTACTTCTTGAAATGGAGACGAAGTGAACTATTGTTTAACATTTAATTTTTTTCTAAACGTTATTTTAAATAAATGAAGGTTGTTTCTACAATTTTAAATATTTTAAGAAATAACGGTATTAGTTAAAAATTAAATGTATAATTGGATAAATAAAATATTTTTATTCATAAAAATATTTATTTGATTTGATATTAAATTTTAGAAGCTATGCATGTTACATGAACTGAACCAGAGGTCTAATACGTATATGGGTTAATTTAACCATAATTTAATAGCTAGTCCCATTTCACTTGGATAAATAGCCGTCACCACCATATCAGGCCAAAAAAAAAGTTATGCGCCAAGACTTTCAACCGGATCAAAATCGAATTAAACAATCTTGATTTCAAGATCTACCCAATTTTGTCTAAACCGAAATTTGAGGAAAGTTGGCCCAAACTAGAAGCAGAATCAAGTTGGTTCGAGCCAAAGTTTGAATCCAGTCAGATTAAGACGAGCACAAGGTCAAAAGTAGAGACAAGTTGGCTCAAGTCAAATGTCAAATTTGGAATGATTGCGTCAAAGGTCAAGCTAGGTTGGCGTAAACCAAACTGGATCGAAAGTCGAGACCAATAAGCTCAAGTCGAACTTCGACATAGGTTAACCTGGACCAAAAGTCTAAATGGGTCAATCTATATCGAAGTTCAAGTCAGGCTACCCTTATCGAAGGTCGAGATGGACCAAGTTGGACAAAGGCCGAGATGGCTCACCTTGAATCGAAAGTTAAGCCACATCGATCTGGTCAATACTCAAACTGAGTCAACTCATATCCATATTTGAGTTGAGTCAACTTAGACCCATATTCAACTGACACCCAAAGTTATGTGTATATTTAATTTCAATGAAATTGTTGAAAGTCTCATCGACTAGAGATAAGATCAATTTACAATATATAAATGAATAGAAATCTTATTTTACAAATCGATTTTATGGAATTGATTTAGGCTTAAAGTTCACTGTTAACATGATATGAGAATAAAGTTATAACTTATCCTAACAGGTTTGTTGGATCTATTATTTCACCCACATTAATAAATGTTAAATTAAACTTCAAATTCACTTGTTAATAGAAATAAAAATTATTAATATTTTCTAAATTGACATAATATTTTCATGGATAAAGAATTTAAAGTTTCCCATAATCGGACCAATGCTCCAATATCAGAGAAAAATATTCTCAATTTATCTATACCCAAATATTTACCTTCATTTCCATTTTTCACTTCAAAGTTGCAACTGAAATTTAGACAATACAATTATTTTATTTCTTAATGCAAAGATGTTTCAGTTAAAATCTAAATTTTGTAGTCCATCGAACATCTTTAAGATCCATGTTAATATATCCATAAACAACATAACAAAATGAAAAATATCTTATGCATATAAATCTTTTACAACAATCATTATCATTCGAGAGTCGTTAAAGGAGAAACATAACACATTCATGAATATGGACCATCCAATATTTCAATACATGAAACTATTTACATTAACAAAAACTTCCAACTTCTATGAAGTTCATAAACAATATAAGACCTTCTACTATTATTCATATCCTTGAATTGGAAGAATGTGAAAAGTTAAAAAGATTTGATAATTCATTCATTATCAAATTTAGAGGACATGAATTATTCAAGAATTAAATTATGAAGTGTGCATTAAGAACACCAATGAAATAGAAAAGGTAAAATGGCGCAAAATCTTTTAGGGTATGTTTGGTCCAGTTAGAAAATTGTTACGCAAAAGCCATTCAACGTGGATTTTTGATCCTGTAATCGATTTTGAAAATCAAACACGAATTGATTGTACGTTACAAAATCAGTTATAATCAATTTTACGTCAATTTTACGTCAATTTGACATAAAATCAAACACATAATAGATGTTATATATACTTTCTTTCCAAAATGTTTGAATATCAATAATTTGGAGTGAGATCTTATATACTGTCTCAATATTTACGAGATTAATGATAATTTGAAACTTCAATTATATGTGTTTGAAAACTCAAACAATGAAGGGCATATCCCCGTATATTCAGTCATAGTTTTAAAGAATAACAAGATTTTGTCGCTAAGGCTAGTGATCTCAACCAAACCCAATCTAAAAAATATCGAAAGAAGGAAGAAACCATGAGAGAAAACAAAAGATGGATAATTTATCGATCTGTGTGTGATCCTAATCTTCTTTGTATTGTTCCAATTTTATTATATGTTCCCCAAAAGATAAACATTCAGTGTAGTTTGTAGTACATATTCTCTCCAGAATTTGTCATATTCATGCTACAGGCGTTGTTGCAGAAGCCCACGCTCACATTTCAACTAAACAGATCAGGTTATGCCCCTTTCTTCATTTCTACCTATGATTACATTACAACAAAAATCTAATGCATTTTTATGCTTTGATTTAATAAAAAGGAAATTGCCTTTTATAATTATTTGTGTGATTTATTTATTTATTTTTATTTTTTACATACTCTTTACAAACTTAATTAATTCTTAAGTCTCTCAGTTATTTTGAATTGAAATTTTATTATATTTTTGTGTTCTATTAAATGTTCAAAATTTGTATTAAAATATTTTATATTTTTTAACTGAGTATTTATAATTTAAATTTTTAGTTAACTAAGTAAAGTTCATTATCTTAGTGAAATTGACCCTCGATCGTAATATTAGGAAATATAACGAAATCGTTATTCAATACGTTTATAAAAACTATTAAAAATCATTATATCGTTCTATATATTAATTACAATATTATTTTTATATTAGTGACACAATATCATATGTTTTAATACTTGAAATCAAATAATTAAAATAATGGGATAAAATAAATTGCCGTTTAATAAAAAAGTTAAACTTCACGATCGAAGAAATATGAAAATTTTGAATAATGAATGAATACAAAATTGTCAGAAACTTAATTAAATAATAAATATAACTTTAATGAAACCAATCTCATATTCTAAGTAACAAAAAATAATTCAACTTTTTTAAAAATAAAAATAACATTAATCCAATTTGCAAAAATAAAAAGTCAATACAAATCTTAACAAAAATAAAAATAAAATGAACGGGCAAAAATTTATTTTAGCCACTTAAAAAATATATTTTATCCTACTGTCAACTATTTTATTATTTAATTGATATAATATAATCTATGCAATTTATTGGAAGTTTAGATGACATTATTTTTTTTTTCATTTTTAAATATATTAGGTTAAACAGTAATACATTTGATCCTCGTCCCTGCTAACTCTCCAAGCGCGCAAAAGATACACCATTGTTGACAGGCCATGACATTTGCGCAAACACTTTCTGTATCTGAATAACCAAGCAGAATGGCTTCACACATTTGCATCTCTCACTCTTTTCTTTTCCATAATCATCAATCTTTTCCCTCTTCTTCTTCTTCTTCTTCTTCTTCATTTTCTCTGCACAATTTTCTATTCTCAAACTTCGCTTCCTCGTTCAAACGCTTCACACTTCTCTCCAAAGCCTCTCTCCACCACCCTAACACCCACGCGCCACACCAAGACGCTGTTTCTCGTGACGTAGATACAAACTCCTCGTCTTCATCCAAAAGCCGCGTTTGGGTTAATCCCAGCAGCTCTCGAGCCAAACACTTCCGAACCAAATCGTCGACCTCCAGGCACAGTTACCTCACCAGACTTGCGGAGTCATTGAACTCGTGCATTCCCACCGCGCAACATGTATCCACAATTTTGAAGGGTCTAGGAGACAATGTTTCAGAAAGTGACGCTGTGTTCATTCTTGACAAGATGGTGAATTCTGTTACCGCGCCCTTTGTTCTCAGATACTTCCTGGACAAGATTAAACCCTCTGGAGACACCGAGGTTATTCTCTTTAACATCACCCTGAAAACGTTTAGGAAATCTAGGGATTTTGAAGGCGCAGAGAAGCTGTTCGATGAAATGATTCAACGAGGGGTCAAACCTGATAACATTACATTTTCGACTTTGATTAACTCTGCTAGGATGTGTTCCTTGCCCAATAAAGCCGTGGAATGGTTTGAAAAGCTGCCGAGTTTCGGGTGTGAACCCGATGCCATGTTGTACTCGGCTATGGTGTCTGCTTATGCGCAAACTAATAATGTTGATATGGCTTTGAGATTGTATGATCGTGCAAAAGCTGAGAGATGGAGCCTTGATGCATCGACATTCTCATCGTTGATTAAGATGCATGGCGTGTTAGGGAACTATGACGAGGGCTTGAGAATCTTCCAGGAAATGAAGGCTCTTGGCGTGAAGCCTAGCGTGGTCACATACAACACACTGCTGGGTGGCTTGTTCAAGGCTAGGAGGTCATGGCAGGCCAAAAATATATATAAAGAGATGGTAACTGATGGGGTTTTGCCGGATTTTATAACCTATTCTACTCTTTTGCGAATTTATGCTGCAGCACAATATAGTGATGGTGCTTTCGGTGTTTATGAGGAAATGAAGAGGCATGGAATGGATATGAGTGTGGATCTTTATAACAGGCTCTTGGCTATGTGTGCTAATGTTGGTTGCATAGAGGAAGCTGTTGAAATTTTTGAAGACATGAAAAGTTCGGGGACTTGTCAGCCTAATAGCTTATCATTTTCATCCTTAATTACTGTATATTCCTGCAATGGGATGGTTTCAGAAGCAGAAGGAACGTTGAATGAAATGGTCCAGTCTGGATTTCAGCCTACTATTTATGTTCTGACCTCACTTGTCCAGTGCTATGGGAAAGCTAAGCGAACTGATGATGTTGTGAAGATTTTTAAGCAACTCGTTGATTTGCACATTGTTCCCGATGTTCAATTTTGTTGTTGTCTTTTGAATGTTATGACTCAAACCCCAAAAGAAGAGCTTGGTAAGATAATAGAGTGCATCGAGAAGGCTAATACACAGCTGGGTTCTGTAATAAGATATTTGGTGGAAGAGAAGGAGGATGATGGAAATTTTAGAAAGGAAATATCAGAACTTCTTAATTCAATTGATGTTAAAGCAAAGAAGCCCTTATGCAATTGTCTAATTGATCTTTGTGTCAGACTGAATGAGCCGAACAGAGCACGTGACCTTCTGGAGTTAGGATTGACGCTTGAGATATATAAAAATTTACAATCCAGATCTCAAAATCAGTGGTCTTTACATTTGAAGAAACTCTCAGTTGGGGCTGCTATGACCGCATTAAATGTTTGGATAAATGACTTGTCTAAGGCATTGGAATCAGGGGAAGACCTTCCACCTCTACTTGGAGTTAACACTGGGTATGGAAAACACAAATATGTTTCAGACAAAGGTTTGGCTAGTGTATGTGAATCACACTTGAGGGAACTCAATGCTCCATTCCATGAGGCTCCAGATAAGGCTGGCTGGTTTTTGGTTACAAAGGATGCAGCCAAATCATGGCTGGAGTGCAGGAGTTCAACTGAATCAATTGCTGATTTGAACTTTCAGGTTTCAGGTGGTTCAACGTTGGCCGTTCAGTATGGATAATGTCTATTTTAATAACGATATGGCATGTTATTTATGCATTTTTATTCTCCTTTAAGGGAAATTTTGAATTAGTAGATTTAGTATATGTATATTTATTAAAATTTTGGTTATCTTGTAGAGACTGAGGAGCTGATATCTAGGCTAGGTAGGTCTCTTTGCAGCTGTTCCAGAGTCTAGGGAGATGCATATTTATTATATCCTGTCCTTAATTTTCCTTTTTATTTGTTCTACGTTTCTATTTTTGATGTCGCCATCATTTGTAAACTAAAACCAAATACTTCAATCGGGGTCATCATTGCTCCAAATTAAAATATCCATAGATGACACTCTATACTTGAAATGTTTGACAAAGATATCTTATAACCTCTTTTATTTGGGCCAAATGCATTTGATAGTTATTGTTAGACTTCAGGGCGTTGTAGGAGCAGTAGGGACAGTATAACATGTTTCTCACCTCTAATACTGCAGGAAGAATGTAATAACTTTCTTTGTCTGTGCCATCCCATGTTGGCAGTTCCTCCCTGCATCTCCTGCAACCCCATAAATTCTTGTATCTCCTCAAATTGTGTACTCTAGAATGTAAATTTTGTATTATAAAATGTACAATTTAGAAAGCATTTTCTATTTTGTATTTTAAAATATGAAATCCAGAATATAAATATGCTTCGAGTTATGCAATTTGAAATATATTTTTTATTTTTTATTTTGTAATTACAATCTAAATATAAAGAGTTAAAATTTGAATTATACATTTTGGAATTCAGAAATTTTATCAGTGCAAGTTAACATTATGCCTAGATGACCTTCTCCTTTTATAAAGGCTTGTACTTACCGGTTGTGATGTGATAGGTGAATTAATGTTTTTAGTGCGTTTGATTTTGCATTATCATCTAGAATTGATTATAATTAATTTTTTAACACATAATTATTATAATTTTGGTTTTTAAAATTAATTAAAATTTAAAAAATTCATGTTGAATAAGAAACAATTAATTTTTGTTTTTATGAGAATTATTCCAGCTGAATTAATTCTCTAAATAAAACACACCCTTAATTCTTCGCTTAGCACATTAATAGGTAAAATTTTTGGAAATTATCCCTAAATTAGAAAGTGTAATTAGATCGTAATTTTTACACCTCTTAATTGTATTTAAAGCTTGTAAAACTATCATAAATTATTTTTTATATAAACTAATTCCAGAAATTAAATTAGAAAATATAAAATCAGTGCCTTTATGTAATTTTTTTAGCTTAAGAACATATTAGTTCTTAATATCTCTGTGGCATAATTGTGTGTAATTTTTTGAAGTTGAATCCATTCTTAGTGTTATCCAAATAGCCTATAAAAAGGCTTGATTGCCATGTTATTTTAAAAAAAAAAATAATGAAGAAGTTAGTGCTTTAAAATACATTTAACAATTGTAATGCCGAATTAGTGTTTTAAAATGGTAATTCATTATTAAGTTAATTTTCAGAAAAATATGTAACTGCTCCAATTCTTTATTAAATCTTTTTTAAAGACTGAGCAGAAACCGAATTTAAATATGGTATGATAACGTTTCTATGTATTAGAAAAAGTTACTTAATAATTACTCTTTAAAAATATATTAAAAGACTAATATGTCCTTCACTGTAAGCGATCATGTTTGGGCGAAATAAATAAGTTTAAATCCAATTTGAGTCAATTATTTAAGTTTAAAGATTTATATATATATATATATATATATATATATATATATATATATATATATATATATATATATATATAAAAATATATAATATATATATTTATATATATATATATATATATATATATATATATATATATATATATTAATTTAATATTTAAAATTTATTAGCAGGTTGGTGAGTCAACCTGGTTCATCACAAGTTTAATTCGAATGAGCCAGATTCTTAATGGATTGAGTTCATTTTTAATCCGTATTAAAATTAGTAATTTTTTTTCAATCCAATCCGACCCGAACCCGTGATAAGTCGGGTTAGTTCGCAGGTTATAACCCATTGACGATTATAGGGGTGAGCGGCAGTGGGGTTGGATCGGGTTCAGGTTCAATATGCTCAATCCAGCATAACCCAAATTTAATATTTTAAAATCCAATCCGACCATTTTTGTTGTTGGGTTATTTGGATATGGATAATATCGATTGTGGTTAAATACGGTCGGGTTGTTTGGATTTAATTTTAATTTGTATAAATAATAAAAAAATTATTGGATTTAAATAAATATGTTGACTGAATTTATAAAGTTTAATAGATTTTGTAAGTTTATCAATCATTGATAAAATAATGAACCTCCAATTACAAAAGAAAGAACATACATGCTTGGAATTTGTAGAGCAAGCCAAAAGTAAAACACTTACCAAACCAAACAAATAATGAGGGGTTCTTTCTTTACTATGTGTGAAATAGGAAATAAAAAAGTTACTTTTTTTGAACTTGAAATGGGAACCATGAGTGAAGAAGGGGAGGGGTTATGGTATGTGGTAGCGTGAAGGTTCAATAAAAGTGCAGTAATAGTATGCAGTAACGTGATGATGGTTTGTGGTAATGTGAGACACAGTGAAATAAATAAATCAGTAAAATTGGATTGGACTTTTTACTTTTAACATAAGAGTATAACATATTTAATGGTCGGATCAGATATCTTTTAAAAAACAAATTTATACCCAAATTCGATCATATATATCCGTTGAATATGTTTTTTTATCCATTTTAATTTGTATCCATTAGAATTCGACCCATATCCAATTTTATTTTTCAATTTTTTCGATCTCTCACATTTTTTGCTCCTAGAGGATTATATAGATATAGATATATACCAACAACCAATCAAAACTAATAGAACCAACTAGTAATTTATTTTTGTGATGTTGAATTGAGTCCTGTCACGTCAAGTATTACGATTAACTGTAAGGATATTAGTTTACCGTACAAATATTACGATTGTAAAGTATTTATATATATATATATATATAAATAAGTATATATATATATAAGTACTAAAAGTATATTTATATTATCAGAAAAAATTAACCAATTTTTCTATCAATAATATGATTGATTGTGTGAGAATATTCTACCTTATAATGTGTAAACTACCGACTCTTGTGAGAATTTCTATATATCGTATCATATCACTATCAAGAAAAAGATTGTATCAAATAAAAAATGATAGTAATCATATTATTAACAAGAAAAAGATTGTTATCAATAAAAAATGACAGTTGATTTGACTGATGTTGTTAAAAACTTTACACAATTTGACCTAACCCATTCTATCTATCTTTTATTTATCTGCAGCAGAGAAAAATAATTAATTTCTTATTATCCATTTAATAATATATAAATATTATTACTTATTATTTTTCTTGTCATCAAAAAAATAATTTTTGTCTCATGCTATTGGTTTTCTTCACAAACTGTGAGATTCTGCCATGCCGTTCCGCCTTCTACACCCATCAACCATTCCCTCTCCAAAATCTCTCCTTTCACCCTCCCAACGAATATTCGACCCCGTTTTCGTCTGAAATTCCGTTCCTTCGGCAGGACCCAGATCCGTTTCGTCCTGTTCGGATATGAAGAGCCCGAGGAAGAAGAAGAGACCGAAGCCCCCGAAGAAGGGTGAGGAGAGAAAAGGAGCAGAAGGGGTTGTGGAGGGAGAAGAGGAGAGAAAGAAAAGGGTTTTGGAGGCATTGGTGGACGCTTTCTCCTTGTCTTCAATAAGGGAGGCTTCTATAGCGTATGACATTGCAGGGTGTGATCTCGAAAGGGCTTCAGAGATCCTGAGGAAGGGGTTGTCGGAGGATTCGTTTTCTTGTTGCTCTTCTTCGTGCAGTGGTGGAAGCAGTGGCGGTGGAACTTCTTCTTCTTCTTCTTCGGGGATGGATTTGGGGTCGAAGGAGGAGGCGGAACGGAATTGTGGGGAGGGAGTTGTTGTGGGCGGTTTCAAAGGGGGGAAGCAGAAGAAAAAGGTGGTTGCTTCAACTGGCACTGTTTCAACGGTTTTGGGGAAGGAGTATGTGAGGAGGAACAAGGGAAGCAACAAAGGGTTTAGTGCTAATGATGAAGTTTTTGACATGGAGAAGGCAGAGCAGTTCCTCTGCTCTATGCTTGGGGAGGATTGTGATCTTAACTTGGCTGTTGTTAGAGACGTTCTTTGTAAGTAAATTGCCCTTTTTGATGTTTTTTGCTTTTCATTTTTAGATTTTGTATATTGAAACCTGATGAGGAATTCAGCATGGATGCGGGATTTGTTGGCTGTGAAAATAAATGACTAAATGTTAAACTTTATTTTTTGAAGTTTTGATTTCAATTCTGTAATAGGTCTAAGTCTCTATACCTGAATATGTTATTTGGCATATAAGTGCTAAAGCTATTTTAAAAAAGTATGCATAGCAATTAAAGTAAATAATTTATTGTGTAGAGGCTAAATAAAAAGTAAAGATAGTATATCTATAAGAACTAAATGAGTAATGAAACCAAAATTTTATTAGATTCAAACATTTGATGTGATTCTAAAAGGAAACTTAGATGGTCTCTTGAGTTTAAATAGAAGTAAACTATTCCTCTTCCTTAAAGTGATTTGATGTTGCTTTTAGACTTTTTGTCTTTGCTTGTGCGTTATAGCAAGCAAGAATTTGTCTTTGCATAGTTATTTATTTAAAGCTGGCAAGCAATCTTATTGAAGAAATTGTATACTAATTTCTATGAGGCGGTTTTGATATTTTTGTGTAGTAGACTAGTTTCTTTTGGTTTATTATTTATGGCCTGACTTTGGAATTTGTGTTTGCAGGTCAGTGCGGATATGATATTGAAAGGGTAATGGTGGCAATTTGAGATTGTAAAATTTTGTCCTTGGCACTTGATGTTCTTGTTTATTATTTTTTCAATATGGCACTTATTACTTTTAGTCAGTTAATTGTTGTCTCTGTACTAAAAAAAAATTATTTTTTTTGTTCTCTTTTTGTTTGTTCTCCTTTTGTTGTTTTTGTGGTGGATATATTTAAAGCAGATGGTGATATCCTCAGGCTCAGCTTGTCAGCTGTGTTTCTGGGGATCTCTTATGGGTGCAGGTTGATTAGAAAGTTTTTTTTGTCGTAAGTCTTTTAGATTTTGAGTTTACTTAATACATATATATCTGAACTGAATCAAATTTGAGAAATAGGAAACAGAGTGAAAACACAGGTACATTTTTGTAGACATAATCTATTGTTTTTCTTTCTTATTTGGTATAAGTACACACTTTCAAAATGATAGCAATGACGTGTCATAACTGTTTCTTGTATGTATCCATGTTGGACATTGCATATCTGTACAATTTTTTTACTTTTATTTTTAAAATTTTATCCCAATACGGTATAATACCAAAATAATCAGATAAATTTATTCGTTATGTATACATAAGGACTTGTACTTTCTCTTGTGGTTTAGTTTTTTAATGTCAATTTTATGTGTTGTTGTAGCCGTATTAATTTATGATTTTTATACTTTGAGGTATTCCCATGCAATATTGTGTCATGTGCATACAATGTTGTATCAATGTTTCTTTGGTTTGTATGGCACCACTTTTTTAGTTTGAGTTTGTTGGCCACTATTTGGGGCTATTCTAGTTGTATTTCCTTTTAATTCTGTGGACATTTTTGTGTGAATGGATAGTAGTGGTGTTGCAGTATCTACTTTCACATCTCTACAAGAGTTTTAGGGAGCCATTCAGATCAAGTAAAGTTATGCTAGTTTTGTAACACGATTAGCTTTGAATGATTTTCCAGGCTTCAAATGTATTGCTTGATTTAGCTGGATCTACAATTGAGAAATCCAGTACTGGTAGACACCCTAACTACAGAGTAGACAACGTAGATGATGGGAGAGTCTTTGTTGACCCCAATGACAGTGTAAGTGGCAGAAATGAATTGTGTTTAATTCTATTTTCAAATTTGCGCTTGTTTTATTTTTGAACTGGTCTTGTGTTCTCAAAAACTCAGTAATGTTCCTATTTCTTAAGCTACTGCAATTACACTACATCATATAGTTTTTATATTATTTGTCTATTCAACTCTAATTAGTTGTAAATTGTTTATTTTGGAGGTATTTTTAACTTCAATATCTGCACCCTTACTGTTCATTTATGATACATGAGTACGATACATGTATCAGATACGACACGTATCTTATATACTCCGATACGTTTATTTTGAAAATAATAGGATATAATATGTGATATATGCATATTAAGAAATTTTAATTTTTTTTTGAAAACATGATAAATATATGATTGCTATTGTGTGAATCCAAATTAAAATCAAATGTACTAAACTTGTCAAAATAAAATTTTTTAAATTTTAGTCATCATAAAAGTATTATTGTTTTATAAATTAAATACTTCATTGATAAGTATCAATAAAGTATCCTAAAGTATCGGATATGGATACATTACACAAATAGGGTGTCATAGCTGTACATAGTATTAATTGCAGTTTTTTGTAACAGTTGATAGAGAGGAGATCAGAGTCCACATCTATTTCTTCAGATGGTGATATGTCGGATAATATATGGTCTCTTGGATCCTTTGGAAGGTAAATTATATCAATGTACTATTTGCTACTTCATGGTATAGGCTCAATAAATTGTAGCTTTTTCTGTTTCTATCTCATGATGCCCCTCCTTCCAAACAAAAAAATGAAACTCAAAGGATCTATCAATGATAAAGAAACATCTTTTGACCTGTTTCATCAAATCATTATATTTAGCTATAGAAGTAACCTGGTAAGTAAAATCATTGTAGGTAGTTGGCAATTGAATTTCCGATAAATATCTCTTAATGCATAATATTGCAATTGTATCTTTACATATACATTTTTGCTCTTTAAAGTGTTAGAAGTTTATAGATTTACTCAGGGTACATTCATTTTGATGAAATTCTGTTACATCCACTAGGATTGTAATTATACTAAGCAGGTCAAATATTATCATTCTCAACTCATTGCATTAAACTGTAGTAAATTCAATCTTGAACCTGAGGTAAATGTTGGCCGAATTCCTGAGAGTCAGGCATTTAGATATTACACGTGCCTCTTTTGTACTGATTGAATTAGTGATATAATATTGGGCTGGAGAAGAAGACAGCTGGGGTAGTTTGCATGTTGGTTCAGCACTCTCAAGACAACTATAGTACCAAATTAAATAAGAACTCTATATAACTTATTATTTTTAATTTGGTTTGCCTGTTACTTTAATCTCGTATTCTATCATTTATGCTTAGCCCTTGCAACTTCCTGCATTCAAATCTCAACATCCTCTTAAAAAATGATCTTGGTATTCGGAACCTACCTTAACTCCACTAGCTTAGTTTTTTCTTGGTTTTAGGAAATATGCGGAGGTCCTCTCTAATTCTATGGTTGATTCATCTATTAGCTCAGAATGTGCGAAGTCTGACATTCCTCAGAAAGTGTTGGAATCTTTGTTTAACTTTCCCAAAAGCGCTGAACATGACAAAGATAGCATGAATTGGAGAAACGTAGTAAAGAAAATTCAGTCTTTGGGACCCGGGTTCAATGTTTCCCCACTTGTTGCAGAATCTCAGCAACGTACATATGGTACATAATGGCAATTTTGAAATACTTGCAACTGCTGGCTTATCTTGAACAGTATTTGTCGATTACTGCTTTTGTGGTTCCATTTTACTATTCTAAACTAGTTGGCTGATTTTCAGTAATTGCAAATACTTTTATGATCTGTTGCCTGCTTCCTTCTCCTTGTCTTTTACTTTTTATTATGATTTTTGAAATGGGTCTTTGTTGGTTGTTTTATTGAGTATGTTGGATTGAAATTCACTCATTTTAAGGATTAATGAAATTAATATGGTTGAGTTACCTCTCTCTATGTGGTGTGGCCAGGTGGCTTGGGGGCCTGCCATCCTAGGCAACCTGAGTCAGAGCAAGGAGGATACATCATGCATTTTTGGCAAGATTACCTCTGGCTACATTGGTACAGTTTGTTAGAAAAGGTTGGATCTTGAATATTGTCAGAAAATGTGAAATGGGGTTCTTCTCAAACACATTTTTCTTTGTCTTGATCTCGTTCAATTGGTAGAAGCAGCACAAGCATTCAAGCAATGCTTGTGGTATGTTGTCTTCAATGATTTTCTTCAGAAAAAAATAGGAATTAATATAGGGTAAAATAGAAAATAAATTTATTCTTAAAAAATATAAAAGGTTAAAATAATTGGAGGAAAGTTGGGTGATATATTATTGTTAAATGGAAATGAAATCCCAATGATAAATTAGGAAACAAATATAGTTAGGCTTGCACTTTTGGTTTCTGGAGTTTTATAATTGTACGATTTTGTCCACCTTGGTTTCAATTGTGCAAATTGAATCTTCTGGTCAAGTATCTTGATTGTGCGATTTTGATCCCTCCATTGATACTGTTAAGTATGTAGCTTTGTGGATGTGTCACTGGATGATGGCATGGTAACTGATGTGTTGCCTGACATATACGCTGACATGACTTAATTGCTCTTTTGGTCTTCCATGATTAACCAAAGGTGTAATATAGCCATGATAACATATGTATGAGGCAACATGTTAGGTGTCACCTTATAATCCAATATCACATTAACAGAATTTGTGAAATATTTAACTGAAGACTAACAGGGGACCAAAGTTGCGCAATTTTAATACATACCAAAAGGACCTAATCATGCAATTAGAGTCTGATATACCAAAACCACACAATTGCCATATCTAAGGAACCAAATGTGCAATTAAACCAAATAGTTATATATAAGAAAGTAAAATACGTTTTATTAGAATTAGTTATCAGAATAATTTTTAAAATTGTCCTAACAATCTCTACTTGTTTAAAATGCTACCCTTTGGTAGCCTATCCAATAAGAACACTTTCTTATTGTAGAAATAAAAGGAGGAAAAGAGAAGTGAAAAGCTATCCAACTATAAAAGTTCAATTACTCCAATCTTATTGTGTATTTAGTCATTTTGATTGTCTTATTTTTGTATGCTTCAATTTGATGGTTTACTTGATGATGTTGAATTTGAACCACGGTAGCTCATTTGATTCTTTTGCTTTTCTCATTTGTAGCTAAGAGAGATGAATATCATGTGTTTAGGGAAGATTCAAACCAGCAGTGGGATTCAGTGAAATCTTATTATAAGAAAGTAGGGAATATTTCATTGTGATCTTTAAGCCAGTTTGCTATTGAGCTCAAATGTCAGTTGATAACATACAAGGGTCATATTATTTTGTAGGCTGCAACAGCGTACAGCAAAGGAGATCGATCTTATGCTGCTTATCTTTCTGATCAGGTCTATTCTTCTTTGAAAAGAACAGCAGAATTTGTGTGGAAAATATGACTCTTATCTTTCTTCGAGATGTATATTTATAATAATCTGTGAAATTTTATCTTTTCACCATTTGAAACTGGATTCATTAACCTTGACATTAACTGTATTTTGTCCGAACCTTTACTATGGGTTGCTTTGTTATATGATGTTAACTATTTCTATGTCTGTCTAGGGTAAAGAACAAACTAAAAAAGCTCAGAAAGCAGACACTAGGGCCAGCCATGATATATTCGTAGCTAGGTTCGTGGATTTATTTAAAATCTAAAGCCAGAGAACTTTCCTTTTAACAATCGCCTCATGTTGCTCGTATTAAGCTACTGTTAGTGATATATGCAGAAACAAGGGCATAGAAAACGTGATAACTATTGATTTACATGGGCAGCACGTGAAACCAGCAATGAGAATGCTGAAACTCCACCTTCTCTTTGGATCATATGTTCCCTGTAAGCATTTCTGAGGACCTAGGTTCTCACATGTTCTCAAGACTTTAAGACTAAACCAACATTGCTTTATTGAATTGCATTTATATTTACATCTATATATTTATCTGATTGCCTTTGTTTCATATCTCTGCTTCAGCTGTGCAGAGACTAAGGGTCATCACTGGATGTGGATCTCATGGTTTTGGAAAGTCTAAGCTGAAACAATCAGTATGGTTTGATCCACCCTCTTCCATCTTATCTTCTATTCTCTTACATATAGAGTGAAACAGTTTTCAATGTATTTACATATTGGTCAACATTTTGAAACTTGGTCATTAAAAAGGAAATTGAGTTGTTTCTAAAGGGTGGTTTATTTTTCTTGTGATTTTGTCATCACAGGTGATAGAGCTTTTGCAGAGAGAAGCAATTGAATGGAGGGAAGAGAACCAGGGAACTGTGTTGATTAAGCTCAGCGGATGGAGAGAGTATAGGTTTGTGGACACCAACAGTGACAGTGATAGCACTGATTGATTAAAACATGATGCATAAGTTATGTGTATGAACTTGTTGTACCATATTAGATCATTAGCCTGGCCAAAATAAATAAATTAGAGATGTTACTTTGACATGTACATTATATGTTAGCCAAGCTAGATCTTGGGACGTTTTGGTCTATCCTATCATGTATAACCTGTAGCTCAATGGAGTTTGGTTGTACGAGTCTGAATTGCATTTCCAGAGTAGGCTAATTACTCAGCGGTGTGAATATGTAATCATATTTTACTTAATTTTCAGGGATTTTGCATTCAACTTTGTATTTTTATGCTGTTAGTTGACTCAAAAAGGCATGACTGTTAAACTCAAGAGTTAACAATTCCAAGTGTAGAAGCTGAATGACATCGTTTTTTTGGTGAAGTCCGGTAAACTTCTTGGAGCTAACAAGTTAACTTTTTTTTTTTTATATATATATATATACTTGTAGAAATTGATTACATAAGCTATCACAACCAACATTGCTTTACCATTAAAAATATTATTATCCAAACCAAAATAGTGGTGTTTGTGAGTAAAAAGAGTGAGCCTTTAAGCTATAAACTTTTATCTCCTATCCTCAGAGTGAAAATTAGTAATTGTTCCATATTGTAACAAGGACCTCTAAAATTGATTACAACAATATGTGGTGCATAATGATTTTAACAATTATATATATATATATATATATATATATATATATATATTTTCTTACTATCATAGTATTGATTATATTTATATCAGGATGGTAACTATTTGTTGGCTAGTAGAGCTGTCAAAATGGGTTGAAATTCGCGAGTCAATCTGCTCACCACAGGTTTATGTTGGATTGGTTAAAATTTTTTTATAAATTTCGATACGGGTTGATTTTTGACCTGGCTCACTTAGTATGGGGAGTCGGGTTGGTTCACCAACCTGCACATAAAGGGTTGCATAAGTATTTGTTTTTAAGTTGAGATTTGTATTTGGGTCATGTTTGTTTTTTTAGCCGACACAAGTAATTTGTAATTTTGTGATTTTAGTTTGTATTTGAATTTATTGAAGTTTATTTAGATTTTAATTAGAATTATAATTTAATTTTGACTGAAAATTAAAAAAATTATATTTAAATTTTATTGGCTCATTAATAAGTGAGTCGGGTTGAGTTGACTCACTAAATGATCAATCTTTAGTGAATAGAGCCAGGTCGGACCAGAATATCCATTTTGACGACTCTAACTTATACACAAATCATGTTTATCGAAAGTCCTGTGGTGGGAATGAACATTGAGTCTTCGGGCCATGGATATTCCCTGCAACTAGTAAACTTAAAAGAAAGAAAAAAATGAAAAAGGAAGATTTAGAAGAAGACAATCTTTTCTTTTAATGGTTTTGGTAAGAAACAAGACTGCTTGATTGAACCCCTTAGGCTTGAGGGGACAGGTTAGTGCCAAGATCGAGATTTTACATGAACGATAATTTAGAAGAAAAAAAAAATACCATGTTTTTCAATTAAAACAATTTCACAAATATACTTTCTACGAAGTTTAGTTTTTAAAAGAAGTTTAACCTTTGCCTTGAGTAGAAAATTAGGACCAATTAAAAAAAAAAAAACTAGTTTTCTCAACAATTGCAGAACAAACAATTCTTAGGATCGAAACAAAGTTACTAGCACTCCATCTCATTTGTCAAAAACAATCTTAATCACACAATTATACTTTATTGAGTTTTGTTTTCTTAACTCCAAACTTAATTGTGTATTTAAAATTAAATATTAAAAGAAATTTTAGTAAATTTAAATATAAACAAATTTCAAATTTAGTGCTCATATTTTAAAAGTTACTCTCATACATCACTATGATTGAAGATAATTTAAAAGATTTACTTTATTTTAGGAAATCAAGAACATCAAACGACTTTAACACTAAATTAAGTATTTATAAACAAAGTTAAGATTCTCCAAACTATGAAATGCTATTTATCTTGGACAGTCATGTTCACAAACTTTTCTCCATAAATTTCACTTCAAAAATGCTATTTCCCATTCTATAATTAGGAGAAAAGTTCATCTACTAAGTTCCACAAACACAAATAACCATAAACCTATGAGCATATATGCTTATGAAAAGTTAAGTGATCCGTACACAGAATAAAAACTGGAAACACCTTCAACAAGTCCTGGTTGAGAATTGACGTGCACATTTTATAGAGGAAGTTCACCGCTGTCAGCAATCACAACCTTGCTCTTGGGAGTGCCACTTTGCCTTCCTTCAGCTTCAATCTTGTAAACAACATCCATTCCAGAAAGAACTTTTCCAAAAACAACATGCCTTCCGTCCAACCTATCAAATACATATATACATTAATAGTTAGTAAATTCTTAATGCATGGCCACGACGTAATTCACCAATGAAAAATAAAAAAAAGCTCGGGTTATATATCTGAAGTAACACTACACAATCTGCACAAATGGTTACAGGAAGGAAATACAGCCTTCACAGATTGATGCTTAAGATCACAGCAGATTCAAAGCATTATGCACAATACAAATATAAAACATACAAAAGATTTTGATATTTGTTTTCTTCCAGAAACTTTTTGATCTAGATTGAATTACCAGCTTGTTGTCACAGTTGTGATGAAAAATTGTGAACCGTTGGTATCAGGGCCTGCGTTTGCCATTGACAGAATCCCTGTTCATACATAAAATAACAAAAAGGCTTAATACCATCATAGGTTCGTTTGAATTTTGGTTTAACAACAAACAACTATAACAATACAAGAATATTACCTGGTCCAGTATGCTTTAACTTGAAGTTCTCATCAGCAAACTTCTCTCCGTAAATTGATTCTCCGCCCATTCCATTGCCATGTGTAAAATCACCTCCTTGGATCATAAAGCTAGGAATAATTCTGTGGAATGTGCTACCTTTGTAATGGAGAGGCTTTCCACTCTTACCAATTCCCTTTTCCCCTAATAATTTGGACAAAATGTAAATTTAATATATAATGTATTTTAATTTGTAAGATGAACATGTGCACATTATAAATTCAAGCAGTGATATCATTATCTAATATTATTTAAGGGAAGAGGAAATGATATTAAACTCATATATCGGTGAAAAGAACCATGACACGAAATAAAGAACAATCCACTTTCACTCTAAGAACTCAACTACGTCTTCCTATTAAAGCTGTCCTCAATTTGTTCTAATGAGCAGTCTAATTACAGCTCCATTTTTACTCATCATTTCTTACGTTGAATGAATTTATTTATTATAACACGACTGAATTTGAAACTCAATAAAAGGATGGAAACAAGTTCTCTAACTATTATATGATCAACACCAATACATGGAAGAAGCAGAAACAAGCTCACCTGTGCAAAGAGCTCGGAAGTTTTCTGCAGAAACGGAAATAAAAACAAGGCTTCAGTTAACATTAAAAATGATAATTGATAATGCAGAGAATTTAGAAACCGAACCTGCAGTTTTTGGAACTGCCTTCCCGTAAAGACCGATTTCAATACGACCTGGAAAGTCAATCATCATATAGCATAAATACCAACGGTCAAAGTTTCATACTCAAAATTATGGGGAAGATGAATGATGAAACATCAACTCAGCGTTATCCATGATAGATAGTGGAAGGACAACAATCGCAACATATAATCTAACATTATGTTGCTGAGATAGCGTGCCTCCCTTTACATACTATGGCGGTTGGAAAAAAATCTGCCATGGAAGCCATGGTGTATCTAATAACAGTGGAATAACTTATCTATATCAACTATAGTACAAGTGGATTGTGACCCCAGGTGAATTTTATTTGTAAAATGAGTTGCCATTCCGGGGAGGATTTTTCCTAAACCGGCTAATTTTACAGGTTTAGCTATGAGTATACCTGATCAAGGACAAAAAAAAATATACCTCTAAATACAAAAAGTTCTCCCTAGACTCTAGCAACCAAATTTACACACAGCGAATTCTGATAATTTAGAATTGTATAAGGATTCATTATTCATTATTAAGCAAAAAATCGACACCCTCCCAGTTCCACGTACATCACCAAAACATCCAAAATCACTTCCACAATCCAAATATTAATGAAACTTATTTAACCAATATTTTACCTATCATGAATTACTATTCCTTCATTATAGGTAGATAGTTGGTAAAATAAGTTTGTTTAATATTTGCTCATGGGAAATGATTTGTGTTAAGGTGTGTGTAACATTACTCAATTATATTTGCTCATGGGAAATGACTTGTGTTAAAGTGTGCGTGACATTACTCAATTATAATTTTAGAAGGAATCTTTAGTCATCTATCATCTCATTTCACTTCGAATCAAATCAATGAAAGCAAAACAAGGACATAACAGACAGAGAATAAAAGGCATAAAAAGAATCAAGCTAAGAGACCTGCAGCTTTTCCATCGATCTCAACATCAAAGAAAACCTTGTTGGTCACTTCCTTCAATTCCTCCTTTGATTTCTTCGCCTGTGAACCCACACATTAACCAATAAATTCAAAATAAAAGATAAAGTAAGCAGAATTGAAGTAGGCGTCAAACACAATTGCAGTTCAAATATTTCTATGGCACGGAATTTCATTCTAGATTGAGATGATATAGTGATTGATTTCCCCCCTAATAAAATAGAGTCTCGATCTCAAGCTCCACAGTTAACCCATTCCTTTGATCCCAGAGAAAGCGACTAATCTAATGTTGAATAAGAAAATTGAGACCTGGGCGAGAGCTAGGGTTCCGAAGAGGAGCACCGTACAGAGCAGCAACAACGTCGTTTTCGCCATCTGTGATCTCAGTTTCGCCGCTACTACTACGACAGTGAGTGAGTAACCATGAGGTTGGGGATCGTAGCTTTATATGGGAATTCCACGTTTGTTATTTGTCATCTCAGCCAATAGGAATTTGACACGTGATCTTTTTTTGGAAATTGTTTGATCCAATCAGCTATCTAGATGGGCCTTCATTGATTTGGGCCATTATTTGTACTCGGCACTTCATTACCGGCTATTGCTTCCTGCACTTCAAATTTACTATTTGTAGTCCATAATAAGAGAAAAATACTCCAACACTTTTCATCATTACAACACACAAATGTTGTCTCTTCTATCATCATCCCTCTTGTAGAGAAAGAAGGAAAGAAACAGAACAAGAGGAAGAAGAAGAGAGAAAATGCGGAAAAAACAAGTTTTGAAAAATTTATTTCAATAACACATTTCATTTAGAGATATATCGAAAAACTAATTTCAGAAGATATTATATACATTTCCCAAATCTTGTTTCGAAACACATCTTATTTTGAAAATTTTATTCCAAAAATTTCATTTTAAAAATCTTATTCTAAAAATTCCGAAAACCTTATTCCAAACTATGATACATAAATCATTTTTATGGAGTGTACAAAGAAATTGTGGAGGTACAGGAAGTAAAAGCCCTCATCACCCCACTCCCATAGTTTCTTCTAACACCAACAAAGTTGTTTGGGAAACACCAACTCAGTTTCTTCTTACACCCTATAGCTGTTGCAAAATCTGTGTTGTTAAGACATTCTATTTTTAGTTAAATACTAAGTTTAACCTCTTAATGTCATTTTTATCTTTAAAACTACTTTCAAATATTTAACTAGGTCTTATATTGAATATAAATTATTAGTATATATTATAGTAAATATTCGCTTAATATGCATTCACTTAAAGTCATTTAATTTTATATTATGTTATATATATATATATATATATATATATATATATATATATATATATATATATATATATATATTTATTTATTGTATTTATTATATATTTCATAATTTTGTGATCTTTAACAAATTTCAATACTTATAGTATTTTATATTGTAGTTACATGATTTATTTTATTGTAATATGACTCTTAAAATTTTATAAGTTTGTATCCCAATTAAATTCACATCAAAAAGATAAAAATCGAATTTAAGCGAATGTTTATCGTAAAAATGAAAATTTGAATTTAAGTGAATGTTTACCATAGTGTCATTCTTTTATATTCTTTGTGATTAACGTAGATTTTAGTATTATGTTTAAATAGGGACAATCTAACTCACTAATACATGATGATGGATCGAAATTGTTATAAAATTTTTGGTTAAATTAACACATTTTCATATTAATTCATAATAAGTGATCTCATGTAAGTTATATTGAACAACTTTTTGATCGAATGTCTCCAAATTTTTCTTATTATACAGGTTAAATTCTTCTTATAAATGAGTTAGAACATTTCACATATACTTTTCTATAATTATTTTATTCTTTGCTGATAAAATAAAAAAATATTAAATCACTTTAATAATATTGAACTAAAGACTTTCTTAAAAATTATTCTCTATTATACCTAAAAAATAGAATATTCCCAATATTTTAAAATTCACTAAAGTAGTGAAATCCCTGAAAGAATTATTAATATATATATATATATATATATATATATATATATATATATATATATATATATATATTATATATATATATATATATATATATATTA
>Ga0214543_1000353_pt1 | contig 73970 bp, 20 predicted proteins | sample CNSS2metaG_FD_160094 | JGI IMG/M metagenome (GOLD analysis project Ga0214543, IMG submission 160094) | Root nodule microbial communities from cowpea collected in UCLA plant growth center, Los Angeles, California, USA - CNSS2 | ecosystem: Host-associated > Plants > Roots > Nodule | place: USA... | reverse complement strand
ATATATATTAATTAGTGAAGTTGGAATGTATTAATTAGAATGTGGAACGATTGAGAGGAGTGCGATAAGCTAACCGGAAGTTACGAGGAGGCATGCTTGTCTGGATGGTCCATGTGGAACAGAGCGGTGGCGCGTGCTCCTTCTGAGTGGGCTCCACCACCAATGCCGTCGGTGCACGTGCCCTCTATGATTGCCCCCGTGACGGAAACTGCTACTCGTAACTTACACCCTACACAAACAAAAATATATTTTCCATTTTAGTACTAGTCCATAATCTTAAAAAGTATGTAGTAATTAAAATGATAATTTTAAAATATACTTAAGGGCTAAAATAATGCCATATAATTAAATTTAAATGTTTATTTGATATTATAGTGAATTATACAATATTTTGTTAATTTTAAATATTAATATAACTTATTTAGTTTAAAGTAAAATAATATTTAGTTTAAGTATTTTTACTGCAAGGTTTATATTTTGAATCATAAGCATAAAATTTAAAATTTAAACAAAATATTAACTTCTAATAACAAAAAGAATTATTTCATGAGATTTTTAAAACATGATGTGATAACTCTTGCATTAGAAATGGTATATTATTATTACTATAATATTTTACATTATTTATTAACTGCAGATTATTTTTTAATTTAACTTTAAATTAAAAATCATTGTAATCTTATTAGTAGCATAACTCTTTTATACTATTTAGTATATTGTAGTTAAATTTATATTTGTTAATGAATAATTTAAGTTAATTACATTTATATGTCTTTTGACATTTGAAATAGTTGATTGTATGGGTGCGGAGGAATGGGTGGACATTAGGATGGAAAAGATAACCGCGTTCCTGGATATTTGTAGATAAAATCTCTTATGCATAATTGGTATTCACGGGTATTTGCTATTTGTGGATAGCTGGTATTTTAATACTTACTTATAAACAGGTTGGGTTGGGTGCATGTATCATACTATTCATACTCACGACTATTCCTAATCCGTAATAAATTAAAAGTAAAATTAAAATTATGTTTTATTAAGTTATATTTAATTAAAATTAAAATTAAAATTATATTTTATTAGATTAAATTATATTTATATTTTATTTTACATTTTTTGTAAATTTATTAAAATTTAATTTTAAATATTTATAAAATATATTTTTTGAAATATTTGTGGGTATCCACAAGTATCCGCAAGTTTTAAAATACTCTTAGGTATATTTTAAACAGGTATCCACACGAGTAACGAGACAGGTAACAAGCAGATTTTTTTTTTGTTGCGGGTCGGGTTGCGAATATGCACTATCCGTACCTAACCTGTTGTCATCCCTAGTGGACATCAACCTAGTGATACACTCCCTTAACTCTAAGAAGTGAGTCATGTAACATTCCATTTAATAGTCTAAAATTATTAAATAAAATATTTCATAACCGATAAGTATAAAATATAGAATACTAACATATAACTACTATATAACAATCATCCATATAAAATATACTGAAATATAGATTTACACATAACATAACTGATCAATTCGGAAATTCACACATTATGTATCATTCTATAGATTAAATTAAATGCACACACAAATCACACTACAATCTTACAAATTACTATCTTAGTATTTCTACAACTCAAAATAGTCAGGGGCGGATTTTAATGGGGCAGGTGCCCCGCCCCCCAAAATTTTAATATTTATATAATATATAATATATATATATATATATATATATATATATATATATATATATATATTAAATTGTAGGTAGTATACTTTAAATATTGATAAAAATTAAATTGTGTATTTTTTCTTTATTTTATAAAATACAAAATTTAGTGTTAATAGATAATAAAACATAAAATTAAATATAATAAAGAATAAAAATATTTAGGTTTAATATTTTTGTTCCTTTTTTTGTCAATTGATCCTACAATAATTACAATAATGTTAATTACACCAACAAAGTAAACCATATATTAAGAGTTTTAATTTTAATAAAAAAAGTCATTGATCTGTTTTAAAAAATTTAACGAAATTTATAGTAAAAGATCAAATTGTATCAATTTTTCAATAATTGGACCAAATTAAAACTAAAAAAACTGGAGGATCAATTTAACATTTTTAAACCAAAACATGAATCAAAAGAGTAATTAAACCAATTATTTTTTAAGATAATTTTTATTTTCTTTCTCATTATCTTTTTAGTTCTTCACAAATTGTAATAATTTCTCACTCTAATGTTGTAATCATTTCTTACTCTCATATGTTTTCTTTCTGTTCTTGAAGAAAAAAAAAGTTAGAAACAAACTCATTATTTTTGCTTCATTTCTCATTTATCACATCCCTTTCTTGTCTCTTGTCTCAATAATGAAAAACATTATTTTTTATCTCATGAGTTTTTTTGTATATTCATTTTTTATGAATATAGAAGAAAAATAAATAATGTATTATGTGTTTTTTCATAACCGATTTTGAATTATGATTTGATTATAATATATTTTTATTTTAATAAGTATGTGTTTCAATTATAAAAAAAATTCTATGATAAATTATTTTTTAATGTTATTTACAAAAGAAAAGTATATTGATAAAAAATAAAAGAATAAATTCATTTTTTTAAAAGTGATAAAAAAGAAACTATTGATGAAAAGAAGATAAACTCTATCTCTTCACATATTTTGAAGCATTAGACTAATTATCAATTCAATTAGAGAATTCATTTCTTAAAACATTATACTAATGATCGAATCTAATAATCTCAAAATTATATTACTTTAGTCCCTCCAACATTTTTTGTCAAGATCCGTCACTGAAAACAGTGTAATTAACTTCTCTTACCTGACAAGACAACTCTGAGAACTCCAAACTACCTCTAACCACACATAATGTTCTATCTACACATTGAAATATAACAAGAACGATCAGGATCTACCATTATGATAACTGCTTAGCAAAGACTCATAATGATGACTTAAACGATACATGCAACCAAAAGAAGGACTGCATAAAAGACAAAACAAATTGGAGTGAGAAAAGGGATAAAAAACTAATGTACACAAATAGAGAAATTGTTCATCTATTATTCATGGTGGTATTATTATTATAAGTGTTTTTTTTTTAATTTTAAAAAACGTTGTTATACTAAATACTTTTGCTAAATAGATTTTTAATCTTCTAAATTTTATAATTTATAATTTATATTAATATTATTATTAGGATTTTTAATGGATAAATAAATATAATAGCAATTATATTATTATTCTAAAAAGATTTGAAATAAAACAAAAAAATGTGGGTTATTATAATTATTTCCTAATATGAATTAACCGCACTATATTATGATATCAATTATATTTATATTTAATATTGAAATTATTATTGTATCACTTAGATTTATCACTTCATTACTTTAATAATAACATTTACAATAATATAATCCAATTTTCATGATATTTCACTATTTTATTATTTGAATATACAAAATAAAAAAAAATACAATTCATGCATATGCAAGAGTTAGTCTACTAGTTAGCATATGCGGGTATTTTAATACCCGTTTATAAATAGGTCGGGTGTGAGTATCAAACTATCCGTATTCGTGTGAGTATCCGTTACCCACAAAAAAAATAATTTAAATTAATTTATATTTTATTAAATTTAATTAAAATTAAAATTTAATTTAGATTTTATTAGATTAATTTAATTAAAATTTAAACTTAATTTATATTTATTTTAATTTATATGTTATTTCATTTTTTGTAATTTTAATTAAATTTTATTTTAAAAACTTATAATTTTATTTTAAATATTCGCATGTATTCACGGTACCCACATGTTTCAAAAATCCGTAGGTATTTTTTAAATGGGTACTTGCACGAATAAGGAAGTGGGTAGCGGTGGATTGTTTAAACTCGTTGTCATCCCTAGTCCAAATGGAAGAGCTTACCGCGAGAATAAATTCTACGGTCTCATTTATACCAATACTATTTATACTAAAATCTTTTAACATTAAAATAATTGATTTCTATTATTTTTACATCATTATCACTTCTAAAATGTCATTTTCTTCGATTTACAGGTCATCTTCAAATTCATCCTTTATTATTTCAAATTAAACTGGAGAGGAAGATGTTTTTTTTTTTTAATTTGAATATTATAATTTTTTAATTTTTAAGCAAGAAATATTTTGAATTTTTCATTAAATTATTAAACTTTAATATTGAGTACTTAATTTTTTACTTTTATTTGTGGTTTTTGATTATTTTAAACATCGTTTCCATAGAATATAATTTCAATAAATCTTAATTTGAACTCCAATTTATACTGTCTTTAAATTTTAGCATATGCTATTAATATAGATAGGGTATCTTGATTTTAACAATTTCTTCATTATTCTTTTTTTAAATATCTCTAATTTATTTTTATTTATTATAAAATAATTTAAATTTGAAAACACTCCAGGAATACTAAAATCTACATTATAGGCCAACTAATATATATAATGACTAAACCATATTTGCTCTAATATCTTACTATGAGTCCAGAAGCTTCGTGCCAATACGGGTGACAATTCCTATTAACATCTACATAAAAACCATTAGCATGACAAAATGCTATAGTTAACTTATTTAGGTTATTTTTATTCTAGTTGGCTTCGTAAAAGATAGGTTAGGTTAGAAACTCATAAAGCTATTATAAATTAGAGATCATGACCATTTTTAGTTAGATTATTAGGTTATAAATACGTTTCTTAATTAGTTTCTTAATTAATATTGAAGTAGAAATATATAAAGTGATATAAATAACTTAAATGTCAAAATAAAATATATTTGACACAAACTATATTAATTAAATTTTAAAATTCGAAAATAAAAATATATCAAAATTTTAGAAAAAAAATTCTAATTTTACGTAAAATTCAAGGATTACTAGCATATTAACTCTTTATCTTTTTACTTTTAAAATTTGCTGCATTTTATGATTTTTTAATCCCTAAACTTCAAAATCAATTTGTACAATAAAAATATTAAAGATCGAATACAATAAATATGTGTCCTCTAGGAATCAAACGAAATGAATTCACGAATTGTCCAAGCTTCTTTTTAAACTTTATTAGAATAGTTTTGTCGGTCGATTCTTCTCATTCATTTGTGGATGCTCATCTAATGATACTCAATATTTTATTTTGAGTTATTGTCAAAATTGTTCGAAAACTTTATCTATGAATTCGAGGAGCATTGTCATTGACAATTGAGAGAAGAATGCGATATTAAAATGAAGTTCTTCTAGGAATTTTTGCTTGTTATTGTTGTTAGTGGTTCAACCTTCATATCCTTATAGAAAAGAAGTCGATGACTATAATCACAAATTTGAATTGTTCCATGCCTAAAGGTAATGGGTCAAAATATCCATTTCCTATGTGGTGAAAGGTTATGGAATAACTATGGCAAGAAGCTTTTCAAGAAGTGTATGGAGATGACCAAATTTATGACCCCATGTTTGAACAAGAAGTCGTCAATTGTTTTAAGGACTTCACTAATAATATCCTATTTGAAGTACCTGATTTAAATAAATTGTAATTTTTATGTGAAAATAATTGATTATAGAAAATTATTCTAGAATTTTAAGATTCATGAGTATCACACATTCTTGTACATAAATCATAATAAGATATCAATGAGATATGCAATGAGAATACGTTCTTCAATCTCTATTCTTCAACCTCCTCCTCTTCTATGCCTTACTTTCTCCTCTCACACTCTCTTTCTTAATGTCTTATTGTGAAAGAATCTTACGACCAAAGAGAGAACCCTAATCCCTTTTATAAACCAACGTCTATCAAGTGGGGCTGAACTTCATTTTATCTTTTAGTTATTTTATTATAACTTGCCACAATATTCAACAGGTCCTTATATTTTATTAAATTATATTTGTGCCTATCATAATATTTTAAATGAGTCAAACAATTTCTGTTCATAAACCAACATCTATCAAGTAGGGCTGACCTTTATTTTATCTTTAAGTTATTTTATTATAATTTCCCACAACAACCCATAGATCCTTATATTTTATATGAAATTATATTTGTGTCTATCATATAATATTTTAAATGAGTCACATAATAGAATTAATTCGTCAATTAATTCTAACACTTAGAGGCTATGCTTTGTGCATTATGCATTTTATTTGGTAGTACGTATTTATTTTGATTATCATTCAAAATTTGAGCAAAAGAAAAAAAAGATTGAAGGAATTATTATTACATAACTATTAGAACATACTTATTAGCCGAAAACATTAGAACGTTTATGCAGTTTGACATCGTGGGAATCGTTGAGAGAAGTATTTGAATGATAATCACATGTGGAATGTACCCTTTAAGGCGCATGTTATTTCACATGGAAGTCCTTTTCGAAGCTATAGAAACGAAAAAAAGAACGAGTTTTCATACAGTATAGAGAGAAAATACCAGCTCTGATTTTGATTAAAAAAAATATTGTACTGTATGACCCACTATCGGACCATTGGTTAGATGGACCAAGGACAAGCGGCCGCAGGCCGTTCGCTATAGGCGAACCTTTTCTTGGGACATTGATGTGGTAATCTCTCTGACGTGCTTTAAGGGAGTCCACAACCAAACATCCCCTGCGTTCAGTTCCAATTGAACTTTGTCTTCACCTTTGTGGAGACCCTCATTTATGAGGACAGCTGACAGGCCGCACAGCCCGCCGGTCGGACGTCCACACCAAAACTGGATCAGTAAGTTAAAAAGTGAATTAAAGTAAAACAATTTAGTAAAAGTTTAAAAAGCAATTGGGCCATGATTAAGAAACCCTAATCATAGATCCAAACCAAAGATTATAAATAGAGGCCCAAGGTAAGTTGGTGAGGATCTTTAACTCACATTTATTATAATATTTATTGCTATCTCCCGATCGGACTTGAACTGACTTAAACATCAGAGCCTTTTAGACAGGTACACCGATCGCAAAAAGACATTGAACAGGAAAAAGAATTGAACAAGCTAACTGAGGAGAACATAAGACAAAAGGACTTGAGAGTAATTTGAGTGTTGGAAGTAGGTACTTGACCCCTACACCCGAAACAATTACGTATTATCATTTGTCATCACTCGTTATGACCAATTGGTATATGGTTATTTGAGTGTCTCTTTCAAGAATGAGGAAACTTCATGTGCATATGGGTTGGCAAAGTATGGTGTCATGAATAAACAAGCCATGACCTCTTGATCTCGTTGTTGGCCTTAGTTATTTACTAATTTGATACTTGATGTTTTGAGAATTCTTCATCTTAGATTGTAATGTAAGCATAAACGCAGAATATGATCCTAATATTGATTCTAATAATCAATCATAAAATCATACACAATATTGATAATCATGCTGTAAATAGTAAACGGAAGCGTACCTGAATTGACCATAACGATAATATTAGAACACTCATGATACACAATGATCTTCCTCCTGTAGAGCACCTTTATTTTCCTTTGGTTTTCTCTCTTGATGGGAATAGAGAAAAAGGAATGGGAAAAGTACGTTATGACTCTGTGTGTGCTCTTAGAAGGGGACCACGACCATTTATAAACTGAATTACTTAAGTTTTAGTATTTCTAATTTGACCCCTCATCAAATTAGAAATTACAAAATGGTCTCTACACAATATTGTTTTCATGACTATGTCTTTAGCCAAATCTTTAATTTAATCAGATCACTTTATTGTTTGGCTTTATAAATAATGGTCCTAACACATTTAATTATGTATCATATATATATGCATGACCCAAAATTACTAACATGTAAAACTTATTTTTCTTTTTCTTATGCATCAAGAAAAGAGTAAATAACAAGAAAAATATTGATTTTAAAAACATGATGACAGAAAAATTGGAAAAACAAAAATAATGCATACCTTTTCTTTTATCTTAGTAAGTAGATTGAAATTTCATCATAACTAGAAGTTCCATGATAAAGAAAAAAAAAATCTCAAAAATAAAAAGGATGTTCGTAAGAAGTTAAAATAATTTAGGAAATACAGATAAAGAAATAATACTATGTGACAATACAAAATAGAGAAAAACAGAAAGAATTAAATATTGCATAAGATTGTACACAGTGCATTTGTTATATTTCGTGCTCGCATGTCATACGTAAATTCATTAGGTGACGTGCTAAGTTGCTTTTGTGTTAGTGATTTTTATAAATTTTATTAAAGAGATTTAAGAATATTTAAAGAGGTCAAAATTAAAAAAAATAAATATAATTTTTTTAAATTGTTTTCATTCACTAATTTACAATTTTGGAAGTTTATATATATATATATATATATATATATATATATATATATATATATATATATATATATATATAATAATAATTCTATAAACTTGCATTTTATAGACACTATAAAAAAAGTTAGAATTATTTGTGGATAAAATCTATCGATAATTATATAAATATGTTGGGAAATCAATATTATTGACAATTTATAGATGATAAAAAATTCATCAATATTCGTTGATAAATTTTGTTAATGGATAGAAATTTTTTTTGATAATTATAAACAGTCAAAAAATTATCAATAATTATCTGTTGATAATTATCAACTATTTTTTTTTTCATTGATAGATATTGTGATTTGATCTTTTTTAATCTTATTCGTCTTCCTTTGTTTTTCTGCACTATTATTCTTTTTTCTCCTCCTCATTGATCATCTTCGTCACTATTTCGTTAGATTTGGCAGAAAAATTGGCAGTCATTTTATTGATGAATTTACTATCAAATTTTGTTACGAATGTTCAAAAGTACAATTACAAATGTATTTTTATGTTTTTGATTCCTTAACTCTCGGTGAAAATTGAAATTAGTTATTCTTTGAAACTTTCAATCAGTTTAGTTCCTCGTCTTTAGAAATGTGTGAATTTAGTCTTTTTAACCAAATTTTGTTAAATTTATTTGACATTTCAAATGTGTTTCTCAACTAATATTAAGCTAACATTGAAACAAAAATGTGTCAAATGGTATAAACAATTCAAATACTATCATGAAACGCATTTGAAACATCAAATAAATAAACTTAACAAAATTTTGTTAAAATGACTAAATCCACACTTTTAAAGATCAAAATTTTAAAAAAAGAATAATTCCAATTTTTATTGAAAGTTAAGAGAAAAAAAATATATTTAATCCAAAATTCAATTACCACTGATTAAAAAAAAAACCATCACTAAAGAATTTATCGATAAATTTTATGATGACATGATCAAAGTTAAAATAAAAACCTTAATACTTAATTTATCGATAAAAATTATCAACAAATTTTTTTATCAATAATAAAAATATTAAACCACAAATAGATTTTAAATTTTGTTGATAAAATTTGTCTATTTGACCAGTAAATTATTTTTCATCAATAAATTTTATTTTACTGACAAAATTTTTTTGTCAATAAAATTTCATCGATTATATAATATTTTCTAAGATTTTATCAGCACACTACTGTGTAATGTGTTCAGCGCAGTACCATGTACTGTTGTTATGTGATGCACCAAGGTTGTGGAGCCACCAAACAAGTAATTAAGAAAAGAAGAAAGATGAAAAATCAAGTCATAGTATTGCTTTATGTAACAAAGCTTAAAAAGAAAAAGCACGCAAAAGTTTTAAGCAGATAAAATTTCTTAATACAATGATTGACTGGCACATGCATCGAAAAACCGTTAAGGAAATGATAGTAAAACCACTTATTGGTTTCCAGAAGAAAGTGTGGAGTGTGAAAGTGAACTCCATGAACAAGCTTCCCATAAAAGAGAGAGAATTGGATTCCTTCGTATCTTGCATTGCCTATGCTAACTTCTCCAAACATTTCTTCAACCACAAGTTTTCTATAAAACAAAACTATTGTTTTAGTTACTCTATCCAATTACCAATTCTTCACACACTTTTTCTATATATATTTATTTGTTTACATATTTGTTAAGAATTGAGTATAAATTACAAGTTTTATATTGGATTGAAATAAAAAAATGGAGTGATATATAAAATAAAGACAAAGTTGATATTAGGTCTTTTATATAAGTAATTCATATATCAGAAGTCAATGTTTTCGTTCCTTAAAAACAATTCTAAAAATAATATACAAATTATTTGTCTTGATGAAAACTATTTTATTTAAAAATTAAATTTTTGTCTTTGGAACAAAAGAATTTTCAAATCCAATTTTTGAATATATTTAACAACTTAATTATTTAGGTGTCGTGGTGAATCTTATATATCATCTTCTTCGATTAGAAATTTAGTATGATGTAAAAATATTAAAAAATTAAATAAATTAATTGAATCTATATTTATAACTATATATAAAGAGATTCTTTATCTGTATCCATAATTACTTATTTCTAATTTATTCTTTACAATATAATTTTTTTTTAAAGACTAAGAGTTATTTTTACATATTTTCTATAAAATTATTCTAAACAATTTTTGTTTTTGTTTTTTGTTCATTTACCATTATTTTTTTTTTCTTTTCTCCATTTATTTCATTTTGTTTATAATAAATATAAATTTACTTTGTATATTAACTTAATGATAGCAGAATATCATTACCTACTATAATATATATATATATATATATATATATATATATATATATATATATATTCTACTTTCCTTTTCATTTTATCCTTCAAGTTATCATTTTATTTAAATTTAACCAATAAAAATTATTTATAAAATAAATAAAAACTATCTATAATTAAATTGTAAAAATTATTTATATTTATTTTATAATTGTAATTCATTATCTTTTGTTATAAAGAAAGGTGAACAGTAGTAATATATAAAAAGAATCCATAAATATATCTCTTATATCAGTTCATTATTATATTCCAATAAAATATCCCAATCTAGGGCATAGATTAAGGAGAAATGTTTTGGTGCATAGAATTCATGTCTTCTCTTGGAATGATTAGACCGTTGTAAAAGTGCATGGGTTTATAGAACTTTAGCCACTTTGTGGTTTGGGAGCATGATGAAATGGATTTGAACAAGGTGTTATAGATGAATCAGAACATGGCGCCAAAAAGAAGCCTTTCACTATTTCTAATTGGTAGTTGTCACTTTGCAACTTTGCGCCAGAGTTAGGTAAATTGCAGCTTCTTTAAAAAAATCAATATGGTGAATGATATCATCACGACATCATATCCACCAATCTGTTTCTGTAATTGAAAAACTATTGAGCCACAATTTTTAATATTAATAAAATTTATTAAAAGAAAATAACTTTTACATTGTAAAGAGATTTCATATTTATACCAAGTTACGTTCAATTATATATTATCGTAAAATTACTGATGAGACTTGACTAGAGACGACAAATAAATTCGTTTTTATGGATATTGTCCAAACTCATCTCTGTTTTGACGGAAAATTTTCGCATTGACTAGATATGGGTATGGGTATGGAAAATCCCCCGACTTTTTCAATTAGGTATGGAGATGAGTATGTGGATGTATATATCCTCGCCATAATACCCGTCCCGCCACATCTCTCCCTATTTAAATTATTAAAATATTAATTAATTAAGTAACCATATATATATATATATATATGTGTGTGTGTGTGTGTGTATATATATATATTTTTTATTTTTTATTTCTTCTAATTATTTGGTTTGTAATGAAATGCATTCGCATCTCCAATATATTTTTCATCTTATTATAACATTTATGTAATTATGTTAAAATGATGTATGTCAATTAAAAAAAATTTATGTCTCACATTTGAATATTTATATTATTTTTTAATATTTTTATTTATTATATATTTTCCTTTAACATGAAAATGTTTAATACTTTTAATTTAATTGTTTAATAGCATAAACATTTCATTTACTAGTAATATAAAAAAAATACTATTTACTTATTATTATTCATTTTTGTTTCATTTGAAGAACTCTTTTGTTTCGCTAAAACAATTTTCGTTATTTCTCAACCATTGAGTATATATGTTAATATTATAAAAGTTTTCTTAGATCTCTAAGATATTTTTCATCTTATCATACCCTTAATTATACATTTGTTTTTCATTTCTTTCAATAGTCTCTCAAATTGTTTTTAAGACACACATTTGTTATTTTTTTTTATTTGTTGTTTATTTTCATCATGTAGAATACTATTTCGATATATTTTATCTAATTATTTTTTTATTTTCTAACTCATTATCAATCATACTGTAATTTTTTCACTATAATTGTATAAATAACTTTTATTTACTATAATAAAAATTTAATGTAATTGTCATGAATATTTTTTTATCACCATCCAACATATATTGGAGTTCAAAAGATACAAGATCTATGTCAAAATTTTATTATTATGTTTATTATTTGTTCTTTGCGTCATTGTGATCAAGTGATGTATTATAACTTTTATTAGTGTATAACAAAAAGATTTATTAGAATTTAAAAAATTGAAGTAAACAAACATTTAAAATATATTTTAATTTGAATATTTGTTTTCCTTTTATATTTTTTTAAAAATATTTTTAAATTTTATCAACTAGGTTTCATTAATGTTTGCAAATTTAATAAATGTTTTAGTTCTAATAAAATTTTATTTGGTATTCTAATCTAGAATGTAAACAATTATAATTTATTTCAAAGTATTTGATATCGAAGAAACAATCATCCTCCTAATATGGAATATTTGATAATATTATATTTTCTTTACGTAATTTTTTATTATTTTATAAAAATTAATTAAAATTAATATTGAAGTATAAGAAAACGGGTATGGTATCGGTACGAGATTATGCCTGTTACCTGGTGGGGATGAGGATGAGATAAAAGTTTGATACATGTTGGATTTAGGTATGGGGATGAAGATGAATTTTTTCTACGAAAACAGATATGAGATAGCGAAACCCAATTTGAAGATAAATTTATTATTCATTTAAAAATAGATAGAAGTATTTTTTAAACGAGTTTTATAAACCTCTTCAAAGTTTTCATGAATATTTTTTCTGAGGCGGAAATAATAAACTAATAGTATTTTCTTATGTTAATCAAATTTAAATTCTTTTTTGCTTCGGATTATTTTGAAAACCTGAAACGAAGTTACGAGAAAATAAAGAAAAATAATTTTATTTATAAAACAGTTCTGTTATGTAAAAGCTATATTGAATGTTCATAAAGTTATTTTCAAAACAAATATAATTGTAATAAAATGACATTCAATGTTTGGAGTGTGCTTTTGATGTGAGAACAGCATAGTCATTCCAAATCAAAGTTGTTTCTCTAAACATATATATTGTGTTTCTTAACAAGGAAATTATGTTGTTGTGGTCTGTCAGAAAAAAGAGTAACATAAAACGGTGAGGTAGTTAATTACGGTTTCTACGTACCTCATAATTGGAGTACTCAGTCGACGGAAGCAAGGAGCAATTATTTTCCATTCCAAATGCTAAAGAAAGTGGAAACATTTAAATGGACAAAGAACACGGCAAGTTCTAAGGCATCACCAATTACCACTGGACTTTAAACAATCATTAGTTCATTCCATGCTTTGTTCATGTTTCTTCTTTTAGCCATTAAATTTTGATGGTGGAGCACTTCTTTATTTACATAATGTAAATGAGTTTTAAAATGTAACATGTGATTTAAGTGTGTGACTTTTCTCTTTTCTGGTGATGATCATGGATACGGTGAAGGTTTCATTGGTAACCAAAGCAGCTTCTTTCTTCATTTTTTTTATGTATTTCACGTTTACTTCAAATCCAATATATATATATATATATATATATATATATATATATATATATATATATATCTTAAAAAACATAGAAAATATATGTCGAAAGTTATAAGTTCCGATATAAATTTACGTCGAGTATTATAAAATCTTATGTGAGCTTATGTCACATGAAATCCCTAATATAAATTTATACCATCCACATAAAAATTAAATTATTAATCGATGTAAAAAGTCAAAATATCATACGTTAAAAAAACTTTTTTTAAGTAATTATTGCCAACTTGCATTCTATTATATATATATATATATATATATATATATATATGTATAAAATCAATTTTTATATTGTTTATATACTATGATGCATTTTATATCAGATATGACAAGTAATGGCGGATCTTGACAAAAATTATTGGGGGAGCCAAAATAATACATCAGAAGTTTATACATTTAATTATTGTCACTGATAAAATAAAAATAAAAATAAATACATAATTTAGTATAACAATAATTAAAAAAAATCACACATATCTAAAAAATTGTCAATAGAAAATTCAACGATAATCTTAAAATCCAGTTATAAAAAACATACAATACAATATTTTTTTTCTATGTTCATAAAGTAAAAAAATAATATACAAGAGGCTGATTGAATAAATGATTAAACTAATATTTTATTATCAAGTGAGATAAGAGGAAATTACCTTCTTCTTTATTTCTTCAAGATTGGAAGAAAATCGTTGAGAGATGAGAGCAAAAATAATATATCTTTTTATCTTCAGAAACAAAAGAAAATAGGTAAGAACAATTTGTGAGAAACTCAAGACATATAATGAAACTACAATTAAAATTTGATTATAAAAAAATACATAGTATAATATTTTTTCTTCTCTGTTCATAAAATAAAAAATTAATATAAAACAGGCTCATTGAATAAATTATTAAACTAATATTTCACTATCAATTAAGACCAAAGAATTACCTTCTTTTTTTTCTCCCTCGAGAATGGAAGAGAACAGAGGATAAATAAGAGCAAAAATAATAGATCTTTTTCTCTTGAAAAAATAAAAGAAAATGGATAAGACTAAGATAAGTGAACAATTTGTGAGGAACTCAAGACATATAATAGAACCATAATTAAAATTTGATTATAAAAAAACACCCAATACAATATTTTTTCTTCTATATTCATGAAATAAACAATTAATATAAAAGAGGATCATTAAATAAATTATTAAACTAATATTTCACTATCAATTGAAACCAAAGAATTACCTTCTTTTTTTCTCCCACGAGAATGGAAGAGGACAGAGGAGAAATAAGAGCAAAAATAATAGAATTTTTTCTCTCTTCAAAAACAAGAAAAAACAGGTGAGAATGGAATATGAGAATAATTTGTGAGAAACTCAAACCATAATAAATAAAAAAATAAAGAATATCTTAATAAATCTTTTTATTCTTTATTTTTTGTTAAGTTTAATTTTATATTTTATTATTTATTAACATTAATTATTATGTTTATAAAAGAAATAAATATTTGGGGGTATTTTATTTTAATTTTTTTTATAGATATTAGGTATTTTGATAAATAAAACTCTTAAATAATGACAAATTTTAGTAACCAAAAAGATGCTAGAGACCAATTTTCTAAGTAGAGTCCAATTATTTTGGTAGTCAAAACCATAGTAGCTAATGTTTAGTGAACAATTTTGAAACCAATTATTTTGATAGTCAAAATCTTGGTAGCTAATGTTAGTGAATAATTTAGAAACCAATTCATATAGAAACTTTTAATTATCAATTTAGAGACCATTTATAATTTTTTAAAACTATTTTAGTTGTCAATAATTTTTAGTTTTTAAATTGGTACCTAAATTTGTCCCTATATAGTGACTAATTATTTGTTGTTACTAAAATTAGTCATTATTCAAAGATTTTCTTGTAGTGTACTATGATTTTATAAATTAGATACTTTATTGATAAGTATCAATAAAATATCCTAAAATATCACACATGGATACATGTCAGACACAGATATGTGACCCAAGTAGAAATATCGGTGCATCATAGTTTATATATGTATAATATATATAGTATAATAAAATAAATATTAAAAAAATAAATAATAATGATAATAATAAAATTAATATAAATAATAAAATAATTATTATTATTATAGTAATAGTTATTTATTGTAAACTTTCACTATTATTTAAATTTTTTAATTCATTTTAATATAATTTTTACTGTTTATATTTAAACTTTTATCATCTTTATCATCAATGGTAAAATGGTAATCATATAATTTTATCTATTAAAATATTTTTTTTCTAATATGTCATATCCACTCAATCTTTTCCTTAGTCCAAACAACTACCACAATCCTCTCTTTCTATCATTTACTCATTCTCCCTCAAATCTTGTCCCCAATCCAAAAGAAGGTTAAGACAAATTAAAAAAAAAACATAAAAAAATATAAGTAAAACAACCGTTAAAAGAAAATGTTACCACTAAAATACTCACACTTACACTAATACATTGTTAAAAATTCAAGGTAAATTGAAAGTCTTATACTAAATAAACACAAATAAGATGGATAATATATAAGTAAAAGAATTTATAAACTGGGTTGAAAATGTATTTTATCAATTTGTATACAACTCACCTAAAAAAATTGTCTAGTGGATACATGTATAAATAATTTAACTACATATTTAAAATCCATCACTCAAATATCCACTATTTTTATTATTAAGTTTATAAAATTATTTAAAATTTGATTTTATATATTTATATTTGTTATTTAAACTTATGAAACTAAAATTATTTTTAAACAGATTAGTTTATTTCAATTTATATTTTCTTTTTAACTAATTTGCCTTTGTATATCGGAAGGATGAATTTTATTTATATAATATTTTACATTGCAATTTTATTTTTTATTATTCAAGACAATTTTTTATTAGAATTTAATTTTAAAAGTAGTTTAATAATCTTATTTAAATTTCAAATAAAAAAAACATTAGTATTCGGGACGTACCATCTAAGTTTTTAAATTTATCAGTGACGTACCATCTAAGTTTTTAAATTTATCAGGGACCTACCTACAAAGTTTTAAATTTATCAGGGACTTATCTACAAAGTTTTAAATCTATAAGGAACTTATTAGCAAATATTTTAAACTTATTAGGGACCTACCACAAAATTTTTTAAATTTATAAGGAATGTACCTGCAAAGTTTCAAAATTTATAAGCGAACTACTTGTAAAATTTTTAAATTTAATATGGTCCAATATGCAAGTATTTTAAATTTATCAAGGACCTACCTGGAAATTTTTTAATTTGTAAAGGACCTATTTGCAAAGTTTTTAAATTTAGCATAACCTATTTGCAAATATTTTAAATTTATCAAGGACCTATCTGCAAAATTTCTAAATTTGTCAGGGACCTACCTGCAAAGTTTTGAATCTATAAGGGACCTACTTGGAAACATTTTGAATTTATCAAGGACTTACCTACAAAGTTTTTATATTTATCAGGGACTTACCTACAAAGTTTTTCATTTATAAAGGACATAATTGCAAAGTTTTTAAATTTATAAGCGTCCTACCATCATATATTTTAAATTTAACAAGGACCTACATGCAATGTTTGTGAATTGATCAGATGGATCATCTATAAAGTTTTTAAATTTACCAGAGACCTACCTGCAAAGTTTTAAATTTATTAGAGAAATGCATACTAGCAAATTTTTTAATTTTATCAAGGAGCTACATGAAAAGTTTTTAAATTTATCATGAACCTACTTGCAAAGGTTTTTAATTTATAATGAACCTACTTGCAAAGTTTTTAAATTTAACAGGGACCTACCTGCAAATATTTTAAATTTATTAGGGATCTACTTGCAAAGTTTTTAAATTTATAAGGGACCTACATGCAAAGTTTTTAAATTTATCATGGACTTACCTTCAAAGTTTTTAAATTTATTAGAGAACTGTAAAGTTTAAAATTTATAAGGGACCTACTAGCAAAGTTTTTAAACTTAACAGGAACCTATCTGCAAAGTTTTAAAATTTATAAGGGAGCCGTTGAAAATTTTTTCAAATTTCTCAAGGACCTACACACAAATATTTAAAATTTAGTGGAGACTTTAGTGCAAAGTTTTTAAATTTATCAAGGACGTAATTGCTAAGTTTTTAAATTTATTAGGAACTATAAAGTTTTAAATTTATAAGGACTTAGTAGCAAAATTTTTCAACTTAACATGGACCAACCTGCAAATATTGTAAATTTATCAAAGACCTACCACCAATGTTTTTAAATTTATAAGGAACGTACCAACAAAGTTTTAAAATTTATAAGCGAACTACTTGCAAAGTTTTTAAATTTAATATGGACCAACATGCAAGTATTTTAAATTTATCAAGGACCTACATGCAAAATTTTAATTTATAAGGGACCTATTTGCAAAGTTTTTAAATTTAGCAGGGACCTATCTTCAAATATTTTAAATTTATCAGGGACCTACCTGCAAAGTTTTTAAATTTATAAGGGACCTACATGCAAAGTTTTTAAATTTATCATGGACTTATCTTCAAAGTTTTTAAATTTATCAGAGAATTGCAAAACTTTGCACTAAAGTTTAGTAGGGACATACCTACAAAGTTTGCACTAAAGGATCAATTTAAAAACTTTGCACTAAAGTCCCTACTAAATTTAAAATATTTGGATGTAGGGTCATGATAAATTTATCAGGGATCTACTTGCAAAGTTTTTAAAGGGAGTTACCTGCAAAGTTTTAAATTTATAAAGGACCTAATAGCAAATTTTTTAAATATAACAACAACCTACCTTTAGAGTTTTTAAATTTATCAGAGAGCTATTGGAAAAGTTTTCAAATTTCTCAAGGACCTACATGCAAATATTTAAAATTTAGTAGGGACTTTAGTGAAAATTTTTTAAATTTATCACAGACCAACCTTTAAAGATTTTAAATTTATAAGGGACCTACTTGCAAAGTTTTTAAATTTATAAGGGCTCTACTTGAAAAGTTTTTAAATTTAACAGGGACTTATCTGCTAAGTTTTTAAATTTATCAGGGATTTACCTTCAATGTTTTTAAATTTAGACAAAAGACCATATGTAAAGTTTTTAAGTTTATCAGGGACTTACCTGCAAAGTTTTTGAATTTATCAGGGACCTACCTACAAAGTTTTTAAATCTTTAAAGGACTTACTTGAAAATATTTTAAATTTATCAGGGACTTGAATTTTTTTATATTTTTCAGGACCCTACTTGCAAAGTTTTTAAATTTAACAGGGACCTACCAGCAAATATTTTAAATTTATCAAGGACCTACCTTCAAAATTTTTAAATTTATTAGGGACCCACCTGCAAAGTTTTAAATTTATAAGGAACCTACTTGCAAATATTTTTAGTTTATCACGGACTTACCTGCAAAGTTTTTTATATTTATCAGTGACTTACCTCAAAAGTCTTTAATTTATAAAGGACCTACTTAAAAGTTTTTAAATTTATAACAGACCAATCTTTAAAGATTTTAAATTTATAAGGAACCTACCTGCAAAGTTTTTAAATTTATAAGGGTTCTACTTGCAAAGTTTTTACATTTAACAAGAACCTATCTACAAAGTTTTTAAATTTATCATAGATTTACCTGCAATATTTTTAAATTTATCAGAGAGACCATTCGTAAATTTTTAAAATTTATCAGGGAGTTACCTACAAAGTTTTTAAATTTATCAAGGACCTACCTGCAAAGTTTTTAAATTTTTAAAGGACCTAATTGCAAATATTTTAAATTTCTCAGGGACTTACCTGCAAAGTTATTATATCTCTTAAAGACCTACTTGCAAAGTTTTTAAATTATGAGACCCACTTGAAAAGTTCTTAAATTTAACAGAGACCTACCTGCTAATATTTTAATTATATCAGGGACCTACCTGCAAAGTTTTTAAATTTATTAGGGACCTACCTGCAAAGTGTTTGAATTTATCATGGAGCTACCTTCAAAATTTTAAATTTACATAGGATCTACTTGCAAATATTTTGAATTTATTAGGGACTTACTTGCAAATATTTAAAATTTAGCAGGGACTTTAGTGAAAAGTTTTTAAATTTATCACAGACCAACCTTTAAAGATTTTAAATTTATAAGGGACCTACTTGCAAAGTTTTTAAATTTATAAGGGCCCTACTTGCAAAGTTTTTAAATTTAACGGGGACTTATCTGCATAGTTTTTCAATCTATCAGGGATTTACCTTCAATGTTTTTTCAGAGAGACCATTTGTAAATTTTTAAATCTATTAGTGACTTACCTGCAAAGTTTTTGAATTTATCAGGGACCTAACTGCAAATTTTTAAAATTTTAAAGGACTTACTTGCAAATATTTTGAATTTATCAGGGACTTGACTTTTAGTTTTTTATATTTTTTAGGAACCTACTTGCCAAGTTTTTAAAATATCCGGGTCCCACTTGCAAAATTCTTAAATTTACCAGAGACCTACCTACAAATATTTTAAATTTATTAGGGACCTATGTAACATCCCTAAAGAATATTACGAGTATTTAATAAAAGAATTCCAAATTAAAATAAAGTCCACATTTAATAAAACTATTTCCTAAGAACACGGGAAATTTAAAACTATAATATAACTGCCATAATTCAGGAGTCCATAATAATAAAACTGAATTAAAATTCAATGGCTCCCGAAATGATTACATAATTATCTCAAAACTAAAATAATAAAAATATGTACAAAAAATCCCAAGCTAGCCCAAACTCCGAGTCTAAGCGTCTCCTAGCTCACCTGTCAAATCATCTGCTCCCGGATAACAAGATATCTGATCATCACCACACACACACAGATAGGGTGAGCTATGCACAATAAAGTATAATCAAATATATGAAATAAACATGTTTCCCAACCCAAAACAACATAATTAAATATCTCATATCAAATTACCCAACCATGACCTCATAGTCCTTCATGAGTTATATGCATGTACTAGGTCTTGGGACTTCCCTATGCTCCCACGAAACTAACTCATTCGTGGTCCAACCCTATGAGCCTATCTCGCTCATAGTCCTGCCCTACAGACTCCTCGTCTACAGTAAACATCCAAGTCTCATACTTGGACCCTGGCATGCACGCAATCACCATACTATGGACTCCTCGCCCAATAATAGCCGACGGGAACATAACAGTTCCTTGCCCATCGTGCGCCCGACACATGCAATCATCATACTAAGGACTCCTCGCCCATTAGTAGCCGACGGGAACTCAACCAGTTCCATGTCCATCATGTGTCCAACCACCGAGCCCATCCCAGACCCCTATTGGACTTAGTCCTTCAAGCCCAAACATCACACCACATGCATAAACAATCTAAACTTGGTATAAACAACCAAGACACACTCACAAGCACATAAAACATAGTAATTCACACAAATTCGCTTAAGCTCGGGACCCCTCGCTCATGCTAAGCCCCCAGCCTCGCTTAAGCTAGCTCACCTCACTTGAGCGAGCTTAAAACAACAACCACATCAAGTTATCTCACCTAGGCGAGATCCTCTCGCCTAGGCGAGTCATACCTTCGCCCAAAATAACACAGAAACCTCGCCTAGACGAAGTCTCAACAAAACAACACCAATGCACTTCGAAAACTCGCTTAGGCGAGTCACTCTCGCTTGGGCGAGAGTGTCCATCGCTTAAAACCCAAAAACCTCTCGTCTGGACGAGAAGTCGCGCTCATCATGCGCAACTCCCTTACTATCTCACTTAGGCGAACCTTACTCGCTTGAGCGAGAGTCTATGTCGCTCAAAACCCATCCTCTTCACCTGAGCGAGACGCTCGAATGGCAATAGGGTATGTGACTCTGCTAATCTCGCCTGAGTGAGAATTGTAGACTCCTTCACTGATCACGCACTCAACTCACTCCAACTTTGCTCAATTCGCACACCACAACATACCAAACAGAGTTCGATCATACCAAATCAATATACACAATTTACCACATTGCATTGGCATAGCATAGACACCAGAAAGTCCCCAAATTCCATGTTTCCACCCCATTCCCGCAAACACCATGTATAACCCCTCTTATTCATGCATTTAGTCCAAAATTCAAAACACAGCAGGGCCAAATTCACAACCCCTAATTTCCATCATATGCATCACCAATTTCAACACATAATTCTATCAAAAACATAAAATACACACAACAACATGAATTTTGGGTTCAACTCCCCTAACCTGAAAGTTTGAAATTGGAAGAAAATTGGGATTTCCTTGGTTTGCCTATCACACAACCAAAATACTCTTAACCACATGAGCTAGCACTTTTCCACAACATATTAAACAACAATAATTATCACAAAGACGCCTTTTACTCGTATTTATTAATTAATTAATTATTTAATTAATTAATTTCCCGGGTCTTACAACCTACCTGCAAAGTGTTTGAATTTATCATGGAGCTACCTTCAAAGTTTTAAATTTACATAGGATCTACTTGCAAATATTTTGAATTTATTAGGGACTTACTTGCAAAGTTTTTATATTTATCAGGGACCTACCTGCAAAGTTTTAAATTTGTAAGGGACCTACTTGCAAAGTTTTAAATTTAACAGGGACATACCAACAAATATTTTATTTTAAATTTATTAGGGACATACCGCCAAATTTTTTAAATTTATTAAAAATCAACCTACAAAGTTTTAAATTTATAAGGAACCTACTTGCAAATATTTTTAGTTTATCACGGACTTACCTGCAAAGTTTTTATATTTATTAGGGACTTACCTGCAAAGTTTTTAATTTATAAAGGACCTATTTGAAAAGTTGTTAAATTTATAAGTGACATACCTTCAAATATTTTAAATTTATCAGGGACGTACCTACCAAAATTTTAAATTTATCAGGGACATACCTACAAAGTTTTAAATTTATAAGGGACTTACTAGCAAAGTTTTTAAATTTATAAGGGTCTTACTTGTAAATTTTTTAAATTAAACAAGGATTTATCTGGAAAGTTTTTAAATTTATCATGGATTTGCGTGCAATGTTTAAATTTATCAGAGAGACCATTGTAAAGTTTTAAAATTTATCAGGGACTTACCTACATAGTTTTTAAATTTATCAGGGACCTACCTCCAAAGTTTTTAAATTTTTAAAGGACCTAATTGCAAATATTTTAAATTTCTTCAGGACTTACCTTCAAAGTTATTATATTTTTTAAGGACCTACTTGCAAAGTTTTTAAATTATACAAGACCCACTTGAAAAGTTATTAAATTTAACAGAGACCTATCTGCTAATATTTTAATTATACCAGGGACCTACCTTCAAAGTTTTTAAATTTATAAGGGCCCTACTTGCAAAGTTTTTAAATTTAACAGGGACTTATATGCAAAGTTTTTAAATTTATGAGGGATTTACCTTCAATGTTTTTTCAGAGAGACCACTTGTAAAGTTTTTAAATCTATTAGTGACTTACTTGCAAAGTTTTTTAATATATCAGGGACCTACCTGCAAAGTTTTTAAAATTTTAAAGGACTTACTTGCAAATATTTAAATTTATCCGGGACTTACCTGCAAATTTTTTATATTTTTTAGGGACTTACTTGCAAATTTTTTAAAATATCCGGGTCATTTTTTAAAATATCCGGGTCTCACTTGCAAAATTCTTAAATTTACCCGAGACCTACCTATAAATATTTTAAATTTATGAGGGATCTACCTGCAAAGTGTTTGAATTTATCAAAGACCTACCTGCAAAGTTTTAAATTTACAAGGGATCTACTTGCAAATATTTTGAATTTATAAAGGACTTACCTGCAAAGCTTTCATATTTATCAGGGACCTACATGCAAAGTTTTAAATTTGTAAGGGACCTACTTGCAAAGTTTTTAAATTTAACATAGACCTACCAACAAATATTATAATTTTATTAGGGACCTACCTCCAAATTTTTTAAATTTATTAAAACCCCACCTGCAAAGTTTTAAATTTATAAGGAACCCACTTGAAAATATTTTTAGTTTATCACAGCTTACCTGCAAAGTTTTTATATTTATCAGGGACTTACCTGCAAAGTTTTTAATTTATAAAGGACCTACTTCAAAAGTTGTTAAATTTATAAGTGACTTACCTTCAAATTTTTAAATTTATCAAGGACGTACCTGCCAAAATTTTAAATTTATCAAGGGCCTACCTACCAAGTTTTAAATTTATAAGGGACTTATTAGCAAAGTTTTTAAATTTACAAGGGTCCTACTTGCAAAGTTTTTGAATTTAACAGGAACTTATCTACAAAGTTTTTAAATTTCTCATGGAATTACGTGCAATGTTTTTAAATTTATCAGAGCGACCATTCATAAGGTTTTAAAATTTATCAGGGACTTACCTACAAAGTTTTTAAATTTATCAGGGACCTACCTGCAAAGTTTTTAAATTTTTAAAAGACCTAATTGCAAATATTTTAAATTTCTTAGGGACTTACCTTCAAAGTTATTATATTTTTTAAGGACTTAGTTGCAAAGTTTTTAAATCATACGGGACCCACTTGAAAAGTTCTTAAATTTAAGAGAGACCTACCTTCTAATATTTTAATTATATCAAGGACCTACCTACAAAGTTTTTAAATTTATTAAGGACCTACATGCAAATTTTTAAATTTACAAGGGACCTACTTGCAAATATTTTGAATTTATCAGGGACTTAACTGCAAAGTTTTTATATTTATAAGGGACCTACCTACAAAGTTTTAAATTTATAAGGGACCTACTTGCAAAATTTTAAATTTAACAGGGACCTACCTGCAAATATTTTAAATTATCGGGGACCTACCTCCAAAGTTTTAAAATTTATTAGGGACCCACCTGCAAAGTTTTAAATTTATAAGGAACCTACTAGAAGACTTTTTAAATTTCACAGTGACCTAGTACAAATATTTTGAACTTATCAGGGACCTACAAGCAAAGTTTTTAAAATTATAAGGGATGTACCCGCAAATTTTTTAATTTTAAAAGAGACCTACTTGCAAAGTTTTTAAATTTAACAGGGACCCACATGCAAGTATTTTAAATTTATCGGGGACCTACTTGCAAAATTTTTTAATTTATAATGGACCTACTAGCAAAGTTTTTAAATTTAACAGGGAACCTATGCAAAGTTTTTAAATTTATTAGGGACCTACCTGCAAAGTTTTAAAATTTATCAGGATCTATATGCAAAGTTTTTAAATTTATCATGGACTTATCTTCAAAGTTTTTAAATTAATCAGAGAACTGCAAATTTTGAAATTTATAAAGGACCTACCTATAAAGTTTTTTTTAAATTTATCAGGATCTACATTCAAAGTTTTTAAATTTATTATGGACTTACCTTCAAAGGTTTGAAATTTATGATAGAACTGCAAATTTTGAAATTTATCAAGGACCTACCTAAAAAGATTTTAAATTTATTAAGGATCAACCAGCAAAGTTTTTAAATTTATCAGGGATCTATCTGCAAAGATTTAAATTTATAAAGGACTTACTAGCAAAGTTTTTAAATTTAACAGGGATCTACCTGGAAAGTTTTATATTTATCGGGGAGCTATTGGAAAAGTTTTCAAATTTCTCAAGGACCTACATGCAAATATTTAAAATTTAGAAGCGAATTTTGTGCAAAGTTTTTAAATTTAAAGGGCCCTACTTGCAAATATTTTAAATTTATCAGGGACCTACCTGTAAAGTTTTTAAATTTATCAAGGATCTACCTGCAAAGTTTTAAATTTACAAGGGACCTACTTGTAAATATTTTGAATTTATCAAGGACTTACCTACATAGTTTTTATATTTCTTAGGAACCTACCTGCACAGTTTTAATTTATAAAGGACCTACTTGCAAAGTTTTAAAATTTATAAGCGACCTACATGCAAATATGTTAAATGTATCATGATCTACCTGCAAAGTTTTAAAATTTATTATAGACCTACCTGAGAGTTATAGATTTATCATGGACCTGCATGCAAAGTTTTAAATTTATAAGGGACCTACTTGCAAAGTTTTTAAATTTAACAGGGACCTACCTCAAAAGTTTAAATTTATATGGGACATATTAGCAAAATTTTTAAATTTAACAGGGACATACCTCCAATGTTTCTAAATTTATCAAAGGGATCATCTGTTAAACTTTTAAATTTATCAAGAACCTACCTGCAAAGTTTTTAAATTTAGAAGGGAGCTTTTGGAAAAAATTTCATATTTCTCATGGACCTACATCCAAATATTTTAAATTTAGTAGAGACTTTAGTGCAAAAGTTTTATATTTATCACGAACCTATCTTTAAACTTTATACATTTATAAGGATAACTACTTGCAAAGTTTTTAAATTTATAGGTAAACTACTTAAAAAGCTTTTAAATTTAATAGAGACCTACCTACAAATATGTTAAATTTTCTACGGACAAAACTGTAAAGTTTTTATATTTACAAGGGACCTAAAAAGTTTTTAAATTTATCATGGACATCCCTTCAAAGTTTTTAAATTTATCGGAGAACTGCAAATTTTTAAATTTATATAGGACCTACATGCAAATATTTTTAATTTATGAGGAATTTACTTGCAAAGTTGTTATATTTATTAGGGACCTATCTGCAAAGTTTTTAAATTATTAGGGACCTACTTGCAAAGTTTTTAAATTTAAGAATGACCTACATGAATATATTTTAAATTTATGAGGGTCTTACCTGCAAAAATTTTATATTTATCAGGGACCTGCCTACAAAGTTTTAAATTTATAAGGGACCTACTTGCAAAGTTTTTAAATTTAACAAGGACTTACTTGCAAAGTTTTAAATTTATAAGGGACAAAATAGCAAAGTTTTTATATTTAACAGGGACATACCTACAATGTTTTTAAATTTATCAAAGGCATCATCGGTAAAGTTTTTAAATTTAATAGGGACCTACTTGCAAAGTTTTTAAATTTATAAGGGAGGTTTTGGAAAAATTTTCACATTTCTCAAGGACCTACATCCATATATTTTAAATTTAGTAGGGACTTTAGTGCTAAAGTTTTATATTTATCACGAACCTATCTTTGAACTTTATAAATTTATAAGGAGAACTACCTGCAAAAATTTTAAATTTATAGGAGAACTACTTACAAAGTTTTTAAATTTAAGAGATCTACCAACAAATATTTTAAATTTATTAGGGACCAAATTGTAAAGTTTTTACATTTGCAAGGGACCTGAAAAGTTTTTAAATTTATCATGGACATCGCTTCAAAGTTTTTAAATTTATCGGAGAACTACAAATTTATAAATTTATATGGGACCTACATGCAAATATTTTTAATTTATGAGGAATTTACTTGCAAAACTGTTATATTTATCAGAGACATACCTGCAAAGTTTTTAAATTATTAGGGACCTACTTGCAAGATTTTTAAATTTAACAAGGACCTACATGAAAATATTTTAAAGTTATCAGGGACCTACCTACAAAGTTTTTAAGTTTATCAAGGACCTACCTGCAACGATTTTAAATTTTTAAGGGACCTACTTATAAATATTTTAAATTTATCAGGGTTTTACCTGCAAAGATTTTATATTTATAAAGGACCTACCTGCAAAGTTTTAAATTTATAAGGAACCTACATGTAAAATTTTTAAATTTAACAAGGACCTACCTGCATAGTATTAAATTTATAAGGGAGATACTAGCAAAGTATTTAAATTTAACAAGGACATACCTGCAATGTTTTCAAATCTATCAAAGGGATCATCTGTTAAATTGTTAAATTTATCAAGAACCTACCTGCAAAGTTTTTAAATTTATAAGGGAGCTTTTAGAAACATTTTCATATTTCTCACGAACCTACATCCAAATATTTTAAATTTAGTAGGGACTTATATGCAAAAGTTGTATATTTATCACGAACCTATCTTTAAACTCTATAAATTTCTAAAGATAACTACCTCTAAAGTTTTTAAATTTATAAATGAACTACTTACAAAGTTTATAAATTTAACAGAGACCTACCTACAAATATTTGAAATTTATTAGGGACCAAACTATAAAGTTTTAAAATTTACACGGGACCTGAAAAGTTTTTAAATTTATCATGGACATCCCTTCAAGGTTTTTAAATTTATCAGAGAACTGCAAATTTTTAAATTTATATGGGACCTACATGCAAATATTTTTAATTTATCATAAACTTACTTGCAAAGTTGTTATATATATGAGGGACCTACCTGCAAAGTTTTTAAATTATTAGGGGCCTACTTGCAAAGTTTTTAAATTTAACAAGGAGCTACATGAAAATATTTTAAATTTATTAGGGACCTACCTGTAAAGTTTTTAAATTTATCAAGACCTACCTGCAACGTTTTTAAATTCTTAAGGGACCTACTTAGAAATATTTTAAATTTATCAATGTCTTACCTGCAAAGATTTTATATTTATCAGGGACCTACATGCAAAGTTTGAAATTTGTAAGGCACCTACTTGCAAAGTTTTTAAATTTAACAGGGACCTACCTGCAAAGTTTTAAATTTATAAGGGACATACTAGCAAAGTTTTTAAATTATCGAGGACATACCTACAATGTTTGTAAATTTATCAAAGGGATCATCTGTAAAGTTTTTTAATTTATCAGGGACCTACCTGCAGAGTTTTTAAATTTATAAGGGAGTTTTTGGAAACATTTTCATATTTCTCACGGACTACATCTAAGTATTTTAAATTTAGAAGGGACTTTAGCGCAAAAGTTTTATATTTATCACGAGCCTACATTTAAACTTTTGAAATTTATAAGGAGAAGTACATGCAAAGTTTTTAAATTTATAGGAAAAGTACATACAAAGTTTTTAAATTTAACAAAGACCTACCTACAAATAATTTAAATTTATTAGGGACCAAACTGTTAAATTTTTAAATTTACTAAGAGACCTGAAAAGTTTTTAAATTTACCATGGACATCCCTTCAAAGTTTTTAAATTTATCGAAGAACTTCAGATTCTTAAATGTATATGTGACCCACTTGCAAATATTTTTAATTTATGAGGAACTTACTTGCAAAGTTGTTATATTTATCAGGGACCTGCCTGCAAAAATTTTATATTTATTAGGGACCTACGTGCAACGTTTTAAATTTATAAGGGACCTACTAGCAAAGTTTTTAAATTTAACAAGGACCTACCTGCAAAGTTTTAAATTTATAAGGGACATACTAGCAATGTTTTTAAATTTATCAAAGACATACCTGCAATGTTTTTAAATTTATCAAAGGAATCATCTGTAAAGTTTTTTAATTTATCAGGGACCTGCAAAGTTTTTAAATTTATAAGGGAGCTTTTGGAAAAATTTTCATATTTCTTACAGACCTACATTTAGAAGGGACTTTAGTGCAAAAGTTTTATATTTATCACGAACCTACCTTTAAACTTTTTAAATTTATAAAGAGAACTACGTGCAAAGTTTTTAAATTTAAAGGGGAACTACTTACGAAGTTTTTAAATTTAACAGAGATCTACTTACAAATATCTTAAATTTATTAAGGACCAAACTGTAAATTTTTAAAATTTACAAGGGACCAGAAAAGTTTTTAAATTTATCATGGACATCCCTTCAAAGTTTTTAAATTTATCGGAGAACTACAAATTTTTAAATTTATATGGGACCTACTTGCAAATATTTTTAAGTTATGAGGAACTTACTTGCAAAGTTGTTATATTTACCAGGGACCTACCTGCAAAGTTTTTAAATTATTAGGCACCTACTTGCTAAGTTTTTTAATTTAACAAGGACCTACATGAAAATATTTTAAATTTATCAAGGACCTACCTGCAAAGTTTTTAAATTTATCAAGGACCTACCTGCAACATTTTTAAATTTTTAAGCGACCTACTTATAAATATTTTAAATTTATCATGGTCTTACCTTCAAAGATTTTATATTTATCAGGGACCTATCTGCAAAGTTTTAAATTTATAAGGGACTTACTTGCAAAGTTTTTAAATTTAACAATGATATACCTGCAAATTTTTAAATTTATAAGGGACATAATAACAAAGTTTCTAAATTTAACAGAGATATACATGCAATGTTTTTAAATTTATCAAAGGATCATCTGTAAAGTTTTTAAATTTATCAGGGACTTACCTACAAAGTTTTTAATTTATAAGGGAGCTTTTAGAAAAATTTTCATATTTTTCACGGACATACATCCAAATATTTAATTTAGTAGGGACTTTAGTGCAAAAGTTTTACATTTACCACGAACCTACCTTTAAACTTTATAAATTTATAAGGAGAACCACCTGCAAAGTTTTTAAATTTATAGGAGAACTACTTACAAAGTTTTTAAATTTAAAAGAGACCTATCTACAAATATTTTAAATTTCTTAGGGACCAAACTGTAAAGTTTTTAAATTTATAAGGGACCTGAAAAGGTTTTAAATTTATCATGGACATTCCTTCAAAGTTTTTAAATTTATCGGAGAACTGCAAATTTTTAAATTTATATGGGACCTACTTGCAAATATTTTTAATTTATTAGGAACTTACTTGCAAAGTTGTTATATTTACCACGAACCTACCTTTAAACTTTATAAATTTATAAGGAGAACCACCTGCAAAGTTTTTAAATTTATAGGAGAACTACTTACAAAGTTTTTAAATTTAAAAGAGACCTATCTACAAATATTTTAAATTTCTTAGGGACCAAACTGTAAAGTTTTTAAATTTATAAGGGACCTGAAAAGGTTTTAAATTTATCATGGACATTCCTTCAAAGTTTTTAAATTTATCGGAGAACTGCAAATTTTTAAATTTATATGGGACCTACTTGCAAATATTTTTAATTTATTAGGAACTTACTTGCAAAGTTGTTATATTTACCAGGGACCTACCTGCAAAGTTTTTAAATTATTAGGGACCTACTTGCAAAGTTTTTAATTGAACAAAGACCTACATGAAAATATTTTAAATTTATCAGAGACCTCCCTGCAAAGTTTTTAAATTTATCAAGGACCTACCTACAACATTTTTAAATTTGTAAGGGACCTACTTATAAATATTTGAAATTTATCAGGGTCTTACCTTCAAAGATCTTATATTTATCACGAACCTACCTGAAATTTTTAAATTTATAAGGGACCCTCCTTCCAAAGTTTTTAAATTTATAAGGGACATAATAACAAAGTTTTTAAATTTAACATGGACATACCTGCAATGTTTTTAAATTTATCAAAGGGATTATCTGTAAAGTTTTTTAATTTATTAGAGACCTACTGGCAAAGTTTTAAATTTATAAGGGAGCTTTTGAAAAAATTTTCATATTTCTCACGGACCTACATCCAAATATTTTAAATTTTGTAGGGGCTTTAGTGCAAAAGTTTTATATTTATCATGAACCTACATTTAAACTTCATAAATTTATATGAACCTACATTTAAACTTCATAAATTTATAAGGAGAACTACTTGCAAAGTTTTTAAATTTATAGGAGAACTATTTTCAAAGTTTTAAATTTAACATAGACCTACCTACAAATATTTTATATTTATTAGGTCAAACTGTAAAGTTTTTAAATTTATAAAGGACCTGAAGAATTTTTAAATTTATCATGCACATCCCTTCAAAGTTTTTAAATTTATCAGAGAACTGCACATATTTAAATTTATATGGGACCTACTTGCAAAGTTTTTTAATTTATGAGGAACTTACTTGCAAAGTTTATTTCAAGCGCTTTTTATAATAGTATTTGACTTAACATTAAAGCAAAAATGTGTCAAACAGTATAAATAACTTAAATATATTCCTGAAATGCGTACAAAACTTCAAATAAACCTAACAAAATTTGATTAAAATGACTAAATTTACGTATTTCGAAAGATAAATGACTAAATTAGTCCAAAATTTTGAAATGGACTAATTCCAAAATTTAATGAAAGTTAAAAGACTAAAAACATATTTAATCCTTTTAAAAATATTCCTAAAATAAACACGATTTAATTATTTTAAAAAGAATTTTAGGAATAAAAGTAGTTAGTTTAAATGATAGAGAAATTAAAATAAAACTTTTTAGTGAGCAAAACAGAAATTGATTTATTTTATAAGGTCAAACTATATAATTTGAATGATAAAATACATTTTTTTTTATCGGGACCAAGATCAGAACAGGATGATATTATATAACTACTAAAAGTATACACAAACTTTATTAAATTAACTAACTGGTACTTTTCTAAAGCTATTTTAGTCAGCATATTTTTGGCACGCTATTTTTAATATTTTGCATCGGTGTGCTCTTATACAGTGATATTTTGCAGACACAATTATTTCTGATTATCAAACCGTATTCTATTAGAATTCTATGCAATTTGATTTTTCCATAGACATATTATTGTATAATAATAAAATATAATATGTATGAATGTTTTTTCTTTATATAAATCAGGGGCAATATTTCGCTATTGCTTCCTGTAATCCCATAATTACTATTTGTATCCCATAACAAGAGGAAATATTTAAACATCCTTCACTCTTTCATAGTAGAGAGAAAATGTAGAAAATAAACTCATTCCGAAACATATTTCATAAATGGGTGTTCTAGAAAATACATTCTGAAAAACATTACACACCTCCCGAAAAATTTATTTTAGAATTTCCATTCTTTTATTTCAGAAAACTTTTCCTGCATTTTGAAATTTTTGTTTCTAAAATATTTTTTCAGAAATTTCATTTCCGGAATTTTATTCCGAAAATCTCGTTTCAGAAGTTCCAGAAAACCCTTTTTTCGAAAACTTTCTAAATTTGTCATCCAGAAGTCCCTTTTTCAAATAAAAAAGATTATTTTTAAATTTGAGAGGTGCATGACGAAATTCTGGTCGTGCAGGAAGTAAAAACTGCAACATTTTCATTAATGGCCCAGTTGTTTCCTTAGTAAAGTGAAGGGCCGCATAGAAAAAATTACTACTTTCCTCTACTCCTCCACTTTTTCCCCCCACCCATAACTATGAAATTTAATAAAATATCCATTTATGTTACTTTATTAAAAAACTTATATCTTTCTAAATATGTTAAATATCTTTTAAATTAGGTGTTCAAAACAGGTTTAAGAACAACCTACCAGGGACATCCAAGATTTATGGTTTGTGGAAGTTTATAATTATTTTTATAATGATAATATACGAACTGAATAATATAAAATGATTTTCTAAAATTTAGACTTATATTTTAGATTCTGAATTATGTAATTTATAACCATATTTGAGATTTAAAATTGTGTAATTTAAAATATCGTTTTAAATTATGTAACTCAAAATTATATTTTAAATTTCATAATTCAAAATTTTATTTTATATTATTAATTTAAAACTATATTATATTTGTGTAATTAAAAATTATATTTTATATTATCTAATTTAGTGCTATATTTTAAATTATATAACTAAGAACATTCCAACTGTCCCGAATATATATGAAGTAGTGGGCTTTGTAATTTCCCTTTAAGCGCAATTTTCGTATGTATCATGTTAATGCAATTTACACCCGGTATTTACTCTTCAGACAGGGCAAGTTCTTTTACACTTCAGAAATACCAAAATTACCCCTCCATCTAACCTTCCTTCCCTTCCCTCATTTTTTTTTTCTCTTCATTTTCTTCTCTTAAAAGTCATCATCTCTTCTTTTCCCCCTCTTTTCACATATCTTACAAAAATGTAGGTTTTAAATTACCGACTTTAATTTTTATAAAATTGTTTTGTGATATATGAAAATTATTTTTGTAATGTACCGAATACAATACATTAATCAATGTTTACAGTGTAAATTTTTATGATATGACCATTTATATATGGAGAGTGTAAAATGGTTTTACTCTATCAAATTATGTACCGTTATGTTTGATAACTTTATATTTTAATAAAATGTTTTACATATTTGAATCATTACGAAAAAATTGGTTCGTCAAACTAGGATGACATGTGTTGGATAATTTTTTGAGTAATTATCTTATAATTTATATCAACTGTGATTATGTATTTTAACTCCTTTTTATAAACTTTAATAAACTAGTTTCCATAATAATGCATTTTTTTAAAATAACGTAAATCGTAGTGTATCAGAAATTGACTTTATTATGCAAACCAATTTCCGTAAACCGTTACTTCTATAAATAATAATTAAGCACGTTTTTCATACTTATAAACATGGGAAAATTCTTATATTATAAGTCTCTTCTTTTAAGAATGATGACTTTTCTCCTTTCACTAATATTCGATTTTAATAGTTAGAGAATAACACAATATCTGAGTGACACTACAACAAAAGGAGATGATTTTATGAAAAGATAATAATATTTTAACCTTTTTTTTTACTTACTTTTAATCTATCACTTCAATTATTCTTAAATTGTCATATCACATCACTTAAAAAATTCAAAATAAATAATTAAAGGGTAATTGAAGTGGTAGGTTAAAAGTAAGTAAAAAAAAGGTCAAAATATCTTTATCATTTTATAAAATATTTTCACTCAATGACAACATTACTCACCCAGCAACACAAACCCTTAGGAGCCATTTCCATTAGACTCGCATAGCGAGTGAAATATACTAAACTTTTTGGAATTTATATTTTCTACTATCGCTTATGGTTGACTTGCTCAGCCAACGAGGCTATATAATTTAAAAAATCTGAAAGATAGATCATCAATAAGATTTTTTATCCATTTTTAAGTCACAATAGGTGCAATTTAGTTCAAAAATAGGTCACCAAGAGTCAATTAATCGAAATTTATATATCAATCGTCAAATAATTTTCAATTACACAAAATATTCAACTCACAACAGCAACTAACATTCAACACAACAACCAATAATCTACACATGAATAATCACAATTCACACCATCAAATCAGATAAGTATAACAAATTAAAACAACCAAATAGTTAGCTTCCCTTGGAGTTGAGCTTCTAACTCACAAAGGTCCAAGGACCCTAAACGTAAAATGCTCTACATGAACCTAGAAAACTCATACCAACGATCTAAGTACACCCTAACAATCACAATCAAAAGATAAATTCATTTTGAGCCCTTTAGAGCCACATGTCAAGCCTCCTAATGCTTACATGCAAAACTACCAAAAATTGACTTAAGAGATGTAGTAGAAATGAACTTACCTAAAATGAAATTTTGCTCAACTACAACTAGTTCTCTATGTGAGGACTCATATGGTTCATTTCAATCTTCAAACAAATATATAGATTGGTCAAAATTTTAGAAGTGTAAAACGAAAAAAAAAATGTATTTATAGAGGAATGGTAGCTTCTATAAAATGAAATTTGATTAACTAATTTATTTACTTATAAATCGAGTAGGAGTGATAATGTGGCTTAATGGTTAGATAGAAAGAAATGAAGAAAAAAGTTGTGCGATTTAATAGCTTATAAAAGTTACTTTAAATATTTTCTAGATTTTATCTTATATGGCGCACAAAAAAGAATAAAGGAGAAAAATAATTGTTTTATTAAATAAAAAATAGGGAAAAATATAAAATAATAGAATTTATTTGTAATTACCCATTTCTATTTGTTTTTCTTTCTCTCTTTTTATTTTATATTAAATCAATCAAACTATAAACTTTTAAAAGGTATTTTCTTTATTCCACGTTTTCAAACAATTAAATTTTCAATTAACTATTTTTAAGTTATTCTTTTTCTATTTTTGCCTATAAAAGCAAAAAAAGTCTAAAGATTCTGGTTGTTCCAATTATTAAAATAATTTTAGGATTATATATGATAAAACTTTGGTGTATGTCAAGTTGGGTATGATAAAGGATAATGATATTTTGATCCATTTTTTTTACCTACTTTTAATCTATCACTTCAATCATCTTTCAATTATCTATTTTGATTTTCTAAGTGATGTGATGTGATGATTTGAGGGTGATTGGAATGGTGGATTAAAAGTAGGTCAAAAAAAGTAGGTTAAAATATCATTATACTTTATAAAAACTCAGAGAACTCAAGTTGGTTGGCCACCTCGTCGGACAAGGTTTGAATTTGCTGGGTGAATTTGTTTGATTTCTCTTTGTCAAAGCTTGGTCGTTGGGCAAGTGAGTCCTCTCCCTAAGAAAAAATAAATTTGTAAAAATCCAAAGAGCTTAAGAGGAACTGGTTACTGAGCGATCCATGGCTCGTTGAGCAAGTATACCTAAGGATATCTCACGTGAGTGAGGTTGTTCATTGAGCGAGTATGAGTTTTTGGAAACTCCCAACTGGTCTTGCTAGGCAAGGTTGTAAGGTAGTTGAATGAGAAGGGAGTATTTGGAGGAAAATGTGTGATTTTTGAGATTCTAAAAATAAAGAATGGCGATAGGTCAAGTAAAGTTAGGACAAGAGTCATAATCTACTGTAGATATATAAATATATAACATATATGAGTGAGAGTTGAGTTGAGCGAAGGTAAAATCCATAATCTACTATAGACATTTATGTATATGTGAGATTGAGTAGAGTCAGAACAATAACCATAATTTATTGATGTTGTTGATTAAAAGTGTATGTGATGTGATTGTAGTATTTCCAAATATGAATTGCTTTGAGGTGTGGTTATAGGATATGTATTGAATAAGGATTCTTTGACAAAATTATTCACACTCTACAATTGGTGGCATATCCTCTGGCATGGCCAAGCATTTTCATGAAGAGTTAGAGTCATCTTTGCAAGGTGAAGCAAAGCTTTTTTCGTTTGGACCACAATGGAGTATCTTTAGTAAATTATGAATATTTAGACCTTGTATTAAGGGTCATGTAGTGTAAGATTTCTTTAGGCCTTGTATTAAGGGTCAAGTAGTGTAAGGTTTTAAAATAATCTTGCTTAAGTGTGGAACATTATGTACGCCTAACTTAAGCAACTCTCAAGTGTTTAATTATGTTTACTCTAGCTTAAGGGTGAAGGACGTCGCACACATGTCACATGGCAAACTCTTAGTGGAGAGTTTTCTTACAAAGGTAATGGCATGTGTCATTGTCCTATCGGAAAGATTTTTCATAAAGTGGTTTTTCACATGATAACACATGATTGGTTCGGTTTTCACGGGAGTGAGAGTGTCACATGTCAAACTTTCCTTCACCAAAATGACATTTTTAGCGTTTTGGTGCATGTTAACATTCTAGGATTCTGGCCCATTTTGGAGACACCTTGCTCTATAAATAGAAGTGTCTCTTTCATGTGTTTTTCATTTTGAGAATGATAATGTTATGCTTTCAAATTTATTTTTGAGTCATATTTTGTCTCTTCGTCACTTGCTAGAGCATCCCATGAAGTCCCCTAGCACTCATTTCTCTAGAGTTGACTTAACTTCTCTTAAAACACCATCAAACACCTCCATCCCACGCCATTAATCACCAAATCGAGACATCTTCTCACCATTACTCCATTGCTTCCGCGAGCCACCCTTCACCATAGTCATCATCTTCATGCTTTGATACAACCTAGGTTGAGGAGGGAGTTATCAACAATTTAGACACTCACATAGAAAAAGATATTTATGTCAAGAGAGTTGACAAAGGTTTCTATAACTTGGGTCGGTGTGAAAGGGAATTGTTTCAACCAGGTTATATAAAATTATATATGGCTTGAGGTGAAAGAGAATTGAATAATTCTTTTCCAAAAGAAAATGTAAAGTTTTTCCAATTAACTGATTACGCCCTCTATCAAGTTTTTCCAATGTAAAGTGTTTCAGTGTTGTGAATGATGAATTGTTTGCATAAATGCTCAGTTTTATGAAGGGCCACGGTAATTTTGAGCTTTGAATAATTGAGGTCTAAAATCTTGAGTCCCTGTCAAGGTTTTAAAACTTCAAAAGAGACAGAAGGGGGAGATGGGGATGCAAAGCACGAGCTTGGGTTGGCAGAACCTTGGGCGTTGATTTGGAGGAAAGTCACGTGACAACCACATCGCATGATGTTGTGGTACTTGTACGAAACTTTTCCAGCGGAAATAGATAACGAACGAATGGTGGGAATAGACTGTGAGCACAACTGAGAGTGAGTTGCCTTAACAACTGTTTAATTTACCATTTATTTACAACTAAGATTAAAACCTATCATGTTAATGATAGTAATAATTAACCATAAATGAATAACTCAGATCAAAATATGTGTTTATTGTACCTAATGTAATTATAATTTGTTAAAGTAGAAGTACAGTTTCCCTACAGAAGTAATAAAATAGAAAGCGTTTATTTTGGGAAGAATTTGAGGAACGGAAATGAGAGTGAACTAAAATAGATAGAGTTTTTGCATGAAAACATATGATTGTTAATTGTGGGATCGTGTAGCAGGTACAAGAGTTGTACAATTCCACTAATTGAGAGAACAAGAGTGGGTGGTGGAGCACGAGCCCATATCATGGCATGGGACCAATAGAACAACAAAACCCACATGGAGATCCAAACCCACCACAAACGTTACAAAGGAATCAAACACAAAAATTTAATGGACAGAGACTCAAGATCAGAGTTAGCTTCAATAATTCCCACTTGCATTCAATTTCTCAATATTATAGGAGGGCCCAAAGCCACCTTTCTCCTCTCAAAATAGATGTGACATTAGAGCTAACACAACGATACACACTCCCTTTTTTCCTAAACCTTTTTTTACTCTCTACACTCAAACAAATATCTACACCTATCTATCATATTACTGTACAACAATTCTTTCAATCTTCAATCCAATTAGCTGTTAATGCTTGTTACACTGATTGGGAGCTTCCTCTTCATCTTCACGGTTGGAAAGTAGATTATTTCATCCTTCTCAGCAACCCATCTGCAGAGTACAAACTGTAGAAATTAGTCGAAAAACTACCCCAAGAATTCCTTCTCAATCATAAAATTAATGAGAAAGACTTAGGGTTTAGAAAAAAAGAACTACTACAAAAATTATCTTTTAATCATGGTTCGTTTGGAGTTCTGATATCTTGTAAAAAACCAAAAAATATATGAAGTAGGAGATTGTATAATATTGATTATGTATAAAATGTTACAAGATAGGTGAGTTATATCTACACACAAAACTAATCTTAAAAATCAAAGTAATGAACCTAAAACATGGATGTATGCTAACACAAACCATTTATACACTGAAATCATAAAGTGCCTTTTCATTTTTCTAGAGAAAAGTTGTTACCTGTAAGTGGTAACAAGATGGTGAAGGAAGATAGAGAGCTCTAGCCTAGAGAGTTCTATGCCAGGGCACAGTCTCTGTCCACCACCAAATGGTGTAAACCAATTGTTATTAGCTCCACCTCCACTTTTCTGTACTCATAAATAACTCATTATCAGTTTACGCTTTCTTTCTACAGCTATCATATCAGACACTCTTTTATGCTTTCTTCCTAACTTACCTCCCATCTCCAAGGATCAAACTTAAAAGGGTTTTCGTAATTCATGTTATCCATATGAACAGAACTAAGAGATGCCACAACACACCAATCCTTTGGAATCAAATACCCTACACACGGTCAAAATAGTAGCATCAAATTGTGTACAAATGCTTCAGGGCCAAAGAGTACAAATCATTGCCTCCTTTTTCTTTAGAAACTTACCTTTGATTTCAACGTCTTTGACTGCTTTTCTCCAAATGGCATTCACAATATTTGCCATTCTTAGAGTTTCGCTGATAACCTTGTGAGTGGTAAATGAAAGACAGAAAGGAAAAAATCTGTCACATGGTATTTTATAGAATATAATGTTATGATAATCGGTTGGAAATTGATTTTTCCTTCCATAGCTACCGTTAAAGGCTCACATTTTGTGTAAATGGCAGCTGAAGGTAGTCACTCCACACATAATCCTCTGCACAATTCTTCTGCCTCTTCAATTCCATGTTCTCTTCCTGGTGTGAAACAATCATATATTTAGTTACTTCAACACAGATTTTGAATTACATTCTCAATACCAAAATAATTACACTAAGTAGAAAAAACTGTAAATTTTTTCTACTCGACTCGACCCAACTTGTCTAAGTTACTGATCTGTCACTCAAATAATAACTGAACAAAAATTAAGGAAGAATAAAGTGAGTGTGGTGATTGGGAAAATAAAAGGGTCTGTGGTGGAAGCATTTAATTGGTGGTCCTAATTTCAGAGCCGTTCAATATGTAGCATCGCCAAAAACACAACAAACTTCCACATTCACATCCATGTTAGCCCCACTTCAAACTCGTTCATGCTTCATAGTGCTCCAAAGGAAAATGACTTGTGAGAGTACTTCAAACACTTCTTTATCGTGGCCCGTACCGCACACGAGCACCAATCTGTAGGGTCCATCAAATTTTTTCTAGATTCCATTCATGTTCACCATACGCATTCAATGCTTTCAAATATATTCGTAATTTTATCTCCAAAAGTTAGGAAGGACTATGTAGAACAATAAGGATCAACCATAAGACTCGTAAGGTTATTGTCTTTAAATTTTGAGTTATATCTTATAGCTATAGTTGCTGTCGAATTTCCCCAAAAGGATCACGTCGAATATTTTTGTTCCATCGTGTTATTATGTGTGGATAGATAATAATTTAAAGAACAAAAAAAGAAAGCGTGGATGATGAGTAAGAAAATGTACCAGTAATTTGGATAGGGCAAGGGGAGAGTCACTGAGAAATTTGACAGCCATGGTCATAGCCGTGGGAAGAGTCTCCTCCCCAGGGATCATCATCTCAATTATGTTCTCACAGATATTTTCCAACATGTTAGAGATAGTGTTGCTATCACCAATATCCCTTAATAGCACATCCACCACATCATTTACTGCACCTCCCTTCTCTTCTGTATTCTTCTTGTTATGGATATTATTGTTCCTTTCCTCTATTACCCTCTTCACTATCTTCATCATTCTTTCCTTAGCCTGCACCATTAATTCATTACTTAATTCAACAACTACTACTAACACAACATTACAATCCAAAATTAGTCATAAACACAATTTATATGTAATTTAAAGCAGAAAACTTTAAATTAGTGACCCTCACAAAAAGTGAAATTTCAGTAATTTTTGTCGTGGGAGAGAAATAACCTTCAGGGATTTATATAGTCTTGTCCCAGGAAACTTGAGGGGTAAGCAAATCAACCCTTTTATGAACTCTTCAAATTCTCTCTTCAAGAAGTCTAAATCTTCACCGGGACCAATGCTAAGCAGAACTTTAACCAGAATAGTGAATGTGATCTGATATATAATATATGTCCGGGGACAAAAATTGGAAAAAGAAAAACATCTCTTAGTTAGGCATTGAATTGATTGGTAAGCAAACATTTGTAGTTTTTTGTTTAGTAGAATTTGATGAAATTAAAATGAAGTGGACCTTTTTGACTTGATCTTGAACGTAAATTGGTTGGTGGATCCAAGTTGCAAAGCATTGTTTAACAGAGTGTTGAATATCTGCAGTGATTCGAGCTTTGAATTGAGGGGATCGTAGGAAGCCTCCAAGAAGTGAATGAATTTTCCTATGCATGTTCCCGTTCATTTGGAGGATGGAGTAGTCTCCCATTAGTTCTCTCACCGATTTTGGATAAGCAGGGACGAATATGTTCCCCTGGTTCTGCAGAATCACCTTGTTCACTTCTGGGTCTGTCGACACAATCACACCAGTTCCCAAAATGCTTGTCTTAAATACACTACCATACCTGCACACAAATATTCACACCCCAGATACAAAATTTCAGTCATCGTCTTCCTCTCTTTCTCATTTACTAACCAAGATATCCTACAGGAATTTCTTTGGTTTAATTCTCTATTTCTTCCCGTAATATGAACAAAAGCTTTGTTTTTCGATCACTCTTTTTAACTTTTATATATATATATCATCTTTAATTGTTTTCAGATCTTAGATGGTAGAAACTACAATTAATAATTTTTAAATATTAAAACAAAAAAAATGTATATCTGTAAAATTTAAATGAGTAATTAAACATTTTTTTTATTAATCCTATTACTCTATAAAGTATTACGTAAAAGTAAGAGAAAAAAGAAATTAAATTCTGTTTTTTTAACAGATAAAAGAGTTAATTTACCGAAGGACTTGATCCTTAGATGCAGCTCATAGTTCTATCATGAAATATGAATCAGACTTGAATTCGTATTTTCGAACCTCGTTTTCAACCATAACAACAAATTTCCGCTCTCCAATAAATGCATCAGAGAGCGTTTTTAGCTCAAAACTCCGTGTGGAGGTAGATCAGTAACGAGAAGGCTCTTTAGTGTGGTTATATAGATAAATACTTTACAATGAAAACACAAAATATTAATCCAAGCTATATTTTTTTTTTTATAAAACGATAGTAATTATATAACAGCCTAAATTTTGCCCTTCAAAATATTAACCCTCTATTAACATTCGATTTAATAACATTTTCCCTTTAATTTAAATCACACGCGATTTTACTCTGAAGTTTTGTTTGAGTCAACTAAACTTCTTATTTTTGAAATCAAGCAAAACCGGCCCTTCTATCATATAAACATATTTTTTTATAAAAATATATATGAGTTTATGACATATTTAGAATATAAAATAATTTAAAATTTTGAAAAAGCAAAACATGTAGGAAAAGAATTTAAAAAAACTGAAGGAATTTTTAGAAAATGAAACAATGAGTGGATTTGGATGGTAAAAACTTTGCGTGAAATAATATATATGTTTTGAAGTTCAAAGCAATTTAATAAAATTAATTTGTGAAGACTTTGAACAGAAAAAAAATGATAAATTATAGTATTTAAGTAAAAGAAATTTGATAGAAGGACATGTACTATTATTTTTTCTTATTCCGAGTAAAAGAATTGAACTCACTGAAATGAAATAAAAGTGAGAAAGATATAAACTAAAAGGGAAACTGAAGGTGAACAATGTTTGTGGTTACTGGGTGCAGAAGCAACTGCAAGTAGAGTTCTAGAATCCACTAAAGTCCAAAGGTGAATCTAGAATAGGTCCAGTTATGGCAGAAGCAGGCTTTTCTGCTCTTCCTTCTTTGGATATGCTATTCTCTCTATAGAAGCTGCAAGCCTACAACGGTACAACCATAAATGGTTCATATCTATTAATTATATCACGACGCCTTTAATGTTCCCAAATATATATATATGGACCTCCGTGAATCTGTACTAGCATATATATCTTCTTCACCTACGTTCATTCAATTCCATTTCAAGCCTTCTGCCACTTCCCCACGCTACCTTCTTTCTCCATCTGCAAACTCTCAAATACCCTTTTTCATCACTTCATTCTAACCTATAATGTCTCCCTTCACTACTTCTCACTGCTAATTTACCCCCACTTCCTCATTAATTTCTGCTTCGTTACTTCAACCATGCACACAGTCAAACACATAATGGTAAAACTGCCTTTTCTCTGCTACATGTGCATAAAGGCTCTTCTTCCACTGTCTTCATCGCAGCAAAATAAGACCTTTCGCCTCACAAAAATCTTTACTTTTACAAAAATAATGAGTTTTATATAAACTATCACACACCAATACACAATTATCACAATTCAAAACAAAATTGTTTTCTTCCACCAAAGAAGAGATATTGTGTGATCCTAATTATCACCACACTTACGATATGTATGTATTTAAACATTTATGAAATCGTATTAACCACTTACTTTTTTTTCTTTATCTATCTAAATATCAACTAGCAGTTACATCTTTATTCACCATTATTCTTTATAAAAAAATAGGTGAGGATATATGAATTCAACACGTTAACCATATTATCCATGCATATATTTATCCAAAAACAGTGTCATTTATTTCTCCCAATCATGTTACTTGAAGTTTCCAAGTAGCTCGCCGAAATTAGTTGAACAGTTCCTTTCTGAACATTTGAATCTAAAGTTAAAAAACCTTAAAACTCCAGAAAGAAAGAACTTAAATACGTGCTTCGTTCTGTGGCCATGGTGTGTTAATACCACTTAAATATTTGCTTAAACTTAAAGGTCTGAGAAACTCTACTTTCTTTTTCTCCATTTGGTTGAACAGTGTACATGTGGACCACGTACAAGGACAGAATTGCCACTAACACATGATCACCGATAAAAATATGCGAACATTGTAAAGGACCACACAGAGTTGTTAAAAGTTGGGCCTTCACAAAGAATAGACTAGAAGTAAGGGGATATGTCCATGGGGACAGAGACTTTTAGTGGTTTTTATTTTTCTGCTATAAATATTTTACGAATATATAAATATATATATACGTGTGTGTATGGATATATACCTAATATATAGGAATCACAAACATACATCTGTATTATAAATTGACCTTTGATAGTTGTTGTTGTGAGTCGGGAAATCAGTTATGTGCATCAATGATGTAATGCTCCAACCATAAGTAAAGGAGCAAAGAGAAGAGAAAAATGAAAAATTGTGTTGGGTGAGCATGCATGTCATCACCCTCGTGGAGAATGAATGCAGAAAAAGAAAAGTAAGAAAAGAAGAAAAAAAAAAGCAGGAAAATTAAGTGAAAGGAAAGGAATGGAAGAGTCTTACAGAGACTTGCGTTTTTCCATGAAGCTGACAGGGTTGGAGGTGTAGCCACAAGCAATGAACTCAAGGGTCTCTCCGAGTAAAGGCCAACCTTTGTTTCCTCTGGGAACTTTCCCCTTCTTCTTCTTCTTCTGTTTGACCCTGTTACCGTTGTCCTTTTTGACACAGAGAAACCAGTAGCAGCACCATGTGAGGATGATACCCATGAGACTCCATAGTCCAATGATCCATTCCATGTCACACAGAATCATGCAGAGTGTATTGAGGTGAAGAAAGAAAGGGAAAAAAAAAAAGAGAGAGAGAAGAGGTATTGAATGTTTTGAAGAAACTTCTTTTTGTCCTTCCTTATAAATGAGAGTGGGGTTACACATATTGAGAGGGAGATTCTGAAGATCTAGGGCTTGAAGCAATCATTTAATGTGATGGCCTTATTGGGTTCACCTAATCAACCGTGATCGTTTATTTTGTCTTCACTCAATTTAGATAGTTCTTAATCCCACTTCTTTCCCATCTCCTACTAACCCCACCCATGCCTTTGCCTTCTTCGTACCTCCCCTGCAATTATTTTTTTCTCTCTCTTTCTCTCTCTCTCTCTCTCCTCTTTATCTCTCTTCCTTTGATCTATATGACTATATTTATTTCTCATCTTCTTTTCATTTTACTTTTTATTTTACTTCACATTACATTTCTCATTTCCCTCTTTAATGCACCTTTCTAATTCAAAAATCATGATTCATGTACATTAGTAAATTAAAAAAGGTTTTAATCAAATATTTTCATTAATGTTTTTTATGAATTAAATTGATTTCAATAATTTCCACTCGTTATAATTTTCAGGATCCCGATGTCCAAGAATCGTCACTCTCAAGTATAAATAAATTTTGGTACACTATATACAACTCCTTATAGACACCACAAAATAAAGTTTTATTTCACTTATAAAAATAGAAACTAAAACAGAAATAGATTTGAAAAATAAGTAATTAATTGAGTAGGAGAAAAGCAGTTATTAAGGAAATACTTATATATATATATATATATATATATATATTATTACCATATAAAACTATAATTTTATGAAACATTTTAAAATATTTCTAAAATAATTTATTACGTTAACTATATGATTAACATTTAAAAGTTAGGGTTATATACTTTAAGATTGGAGCTTGCGACGCATTAGTCTTATTTAATTGAAAAAGATTCTTGAGCGCAGAAAGGCGCATAAACCTTAGACCGGAAGTGCTTTTGGTTTTCTTATTTTATTATTAGTGAAAGTGGTTTCATCCTTTTATTAACTCAATCGCGCGTTTAACACATTACAAACATTTTATTGTTTCATTTCATTCATTGCTCAGAAAAACAACAAAATAGTTTGAGTTTTTTCTTCGGTATTTTACTAAATAAATATATTATAAAGATGAATTAGATTTAAACTATTATCTTAATACAATATTAAAATAATTTAAAATCTATTTTAATCAAGATTTGGTCCTATCATATTTATCCATAATTTTTTTTTTTGTGAATAAAAATAAAATAAGTGTATAAAATATGTTAATGTTTCGAATGAGTAAATGAAATATTTAAGGTGGTGGTGGGTCCTGTCATGTACTATGCTGATTTGTATCCTGGTACTCTTTTGTAATAAAGCTGTTTGTTGTTTGGCCAAAAAAAATATTAAGGTTAAGAGTGAAGGTTCTTCTTCTCCATCTCAGGATTAGGTAGCCCGCCAAACTCAACAACTACTTAGAATATAATAACACGTGTCTAGTTAAGAATACAATTTTAATTTTTTCAATTATGGATAATGGCCATATTTATAATCATTTATCATTACCAATTATTGTGAATTAAGAGAGCTTTTCAAGTGCCCTTCAATCTTTTGCTTCTGAGATCTTCTTCCTGGTGAGATTCCACACTGAATTATTTTTTTATAATAAAAGTAATACTAATTATGAAAGCTTTTATCAATAATACAACGAAAATAAAATATCACAAAATATGTCTACTGTTTGTGAGTGATTGATGTTTGTACATAGAACGATGTGTCATTTGATGATAAGGATTTCAATCACAGAGTCTGGAATAAGACATTAAACATCAAAACAAATATACAAAATATAAAGAATGACATATAATAATAATGGGATACATATATTTCAAATTCTTTCATAAATATATATATTTATGGACAAAGTCAACTTAAAAGAGTACGTGGGGATGTTGATTTATTTAATTTTGTAAATACATGATATTTAGCTATATTCTATTTTTAATATAAAAATATTTTAGTTATTTATAAATTATTATATTAATACATATTTTTATTTTATCAGGAATTAAACTATCACAGAGCTCGCGTTAAATTAAACTAATCAAAACTAATTAGTTTCGATTGATCTGTAAACAAATCAAATTAATTTATTTTCTTTTATTTATAACTTATTTGGATAAAGTTCAAAATATAAATTCACTCAGGTTATTTTTATATTTGAATCTTAATTGCTGAAACTTCTAAAATAGAATAAACTAAAATATACTGTTTTATTCATCTCCAAAGAAATATAAGTTTTAATGGACATCCATCTAATGTTAGTGATCTTCTCATTTTTTATTTATTTTTTTGCCTAAACAGGAATCAATGAAAAATACTAAAAAACTTAATATCTTAATAAAAATATTAACTATATTAAAAAAAAATTAAAGTCTCAAACGCAGGGCTGTTTTTCTGCCACTTACATATGTAGAAATATTCTGGAAAATAAGGGAAGTATGGAGTTGACTCGAATACAGGGATTTCTTTTTCTAATAGTTACAATACCATTTGATTTTTTTTTTAAAAGTGAAAATCCCACTTGGAGCATTCTTTATTAAAAATTTGAAAAATAAAAGAAAAAACATTTTTTTTTAAATTTCACTATGTTTTAATTAATTTTTTTCTTCTTTACTGTTCTACCAATTTTATTAAAATAATATTCCTTTTTATATCTCAAATAATTTATGACATGAATTTTGTAATCAAATATTAAATTTTGTGATGAATCCTTGACCGGAAAACATGTTATTTTCAAAAATCTCATCACAAAATATATAAAATATAATTATCAAACATTACTCAGGATTACAAAAAGGATTTTTTTAGTAAAGTGGACATTTTTCTAATTTATTAAGTTCAGTGAAACTTGTCAAACATTATGCAGTGAAATAAACCGTTTTTTTGTATATGGTACAAATTTATTTATCTGCATATGAGAATATAACGTGATTTTTTTTTTCAGAACTCATGCTAGAATTGGCTGTCTGAGAAACGAATTCTAAGTAATTTTTTTTTCTAATTATAAAAAGTTAAAAATAATTAAAAATCATTTTTTATTAAAATTTTAAAATTTTTTGTTTATTAAAAATAGTTTATTATAATTTAAAATTTCCTTATTGTGAGGTGAATTTGAAACTAAAAAGATATATTTAATTTAATTTTTATAAGTAGGTAAGGAGTAAACAATTTGAAGAATAAAAATATTAAATAAGATAATTTAAATATATATGGTAATTATGATAATAGAAAAATTATGGTAATAATATATTATATAATGGTTGTTTTATGTAAAATTAAATTTGAGTGATGTATATTTATTTGTTTAAAATAATGTATGTAATAAAGTTTATGTGTAATTAATTAGAAAATAAAATTAAATAATGATATGATTTTAGGTCAAATTATTTGAAAAGAAAATTAATGTAAAGTTAAAAATGAGGTATATGAATATGTAAAACATTTAGATTTATATATATAAAAAAATTATAGAAAGTACAAAAATAAAAACTTAAAAATATATAGTACAAAAATTATTTTTCTAGAGATTTTAAATATAGAAAAATCTAGATGTATTTGGTATGAACCATGGTACTTTATATTGAAGTGCTTATGAACCCAAATAAATGAATTGTGTTGTCTTTTATCCCAAAATAATGCCATAACACCTGTTACACATATGTGGTAAGTCATGTGCAAATAAGTGTTGAGTTAAGAATGACCTTTTGTACATGTTTTCAAAAACTTGAAAAATTACACATAGCATGTTTGATGTGATATAATTGGCATGAATCATAGTAATTACATTGAAGTGTTTATGAACCCAAACTATTGAATTGTCTTGCCTATTGTCTCAAATAAATGGCACACTATCCCTCACCCATATATAGGAAGTCCTGTGTAAATAAATGGAGAATTGAGAAGAACTTTTTGTACAAGTTTTCAAAAACTCGGAGGTTACAGATACCATATTTGATGAAATTAGTATGTAAAACACAATATCGTCATAATCAATGTGTTTGAAGATATCAAATACTTTATTTTCAAACTTATTTCAAGTTTCAATATCATAAAATATTTTTAAAATTATAATAGATAAAGGTTTATTAGATTGTGATAAATAATTGATTTATTTTTAAGCATATATTATTAAAAGAAAGACTCTTGAGAAATAATGGTCCAATGAGAAAGAACATAACAATAGGAAAACATAATATATAATATTAGTGCTAAAATCATCTTATCTTAACTTATGTTTTAAGTTTTTAGTGTTACTTCAAGTAGACCATATGGAAAGAAGTAAAAGTAAACCTTAGAAGAGTTTTTATAAATATTTTTAAATAATTGTACTTTAGATCTTTGTGTGTTATTTTCAAAATCAGAATTCTATTTTTTTAAATATTTTTTTCCCAAATTTATTTTTTTTTTTTTTTTTGTAAAGTTTGTTCCCTAAGTACTTGAACACGGACACACACAAAAAAAAGATGAGAAAAAACTTCTTAAACTTGAGAAATAAATCAATCTGCTAATTTTCTTTTTCTTATTTTATTATTACAAATTTATTAGGCATAGGATTAGTAGTTTAGATTACGGGATATAAAACAAAAGTTGTGATTAAACCAGTATAAAATCATTATGTAAATCTCTTCTTTTTTTAATCTTTTCTTAACCTTCTTGATCTTGAAAAACTGGACAGTTTGGAATACTGCTTTTATTCAGTTTTCTATAAGGTTTAAAAAAAGTCATACATAGAAACATTTTATTCTATTATAATGACTTAAAGATTATCTTTGAGTTGAAGATTATAGAAGAAATTTTCAAAAAGATGTCTAACAATTTATTTTGTAAATTTTTAAAAGATATAATTCACAAGCCATTATTTTTCAACAAGGATATTAAACCTTTGATAATCTGTATGAAGAGAATACATGTATCCATTCATACAATGGCTACATGCTTTCTTATGTTAGACGAAAGGGAAGAGAAAAAAAAAATCGTGATTTGATCTTCTGTTAATAATTAAAAAAAAAAGATTTTAATGAATTTAAAATGATGAGTTGAAGAAGTTGTCTAAAATTATGAGTTGAAGAAGTTGTCGAATTAATTTCCACTAATAAAAATTAACGATTAATATTTGACAAATAAAAAAATGAAAGAAAAGTGTTCTGGACAATAAGCTTCCGACATTGAGGTAGTCTTTCCTCTGACAAGACATGTATCCAAGCCCATTCATTATTATAGTTAATTGTCTTCACTCTTCATGAAACCCTTTAATGCCCAAAACGTTATTTCGTCCAACGCTACACTCAAGTTTCTGAATTCGTATTTTTTGTTTTTGTTTTCCCATAGACAGGTAAAAGTCATTATTCTAAGATTCTTGTTTAAAGGTTTCAAATGAATCAACAATTGAATTTCAAGAGTTTAGTCTCGAATATGTTGAGTCAAATCGAAGTGGTACAAGACTTGCAGCTGCGTAAACACGTAAAAGCAACAATGTGTCTTGTCCCAAACAGATTTCTTGGAGCTCTCACTCCCATGCATCATGATCACCTTTCCAAGGTAAAGACTGTATACAGATTGAAGAAAAACTTTGAAATAGATGATAATGTCGACACATTTCATAATTGAAGATTTGTATTTCTTGTCTAGTCTTCAAATTGAGTTGCTATTTGTGTAATTAAAATGTTATGAGTAAATGTTGTCTTTATCTTAACAACTCTGTGTCTTTAAAAGTAACTTCATTTAGAAAAGTTTGACTTGGTTATAAATACTCTATAAAAGGTTTTAAGCGTTGAAAAACACTTACATTTATACTAATACATCAATACTACCATAATTCATGGATTAATCTAATCATGTTGAAGATGACTATTTCTTTTTTACATCGAAAAAAAGAAACTTATTTAAGAGACCTTGTTCATTTTCAAAATCTGAGACGTTGGAAGTAGAAACATTCTATGACAAGCAAGAAAACAAGAGACACAGAGGTTCGCTTATTACAACACGAAGTTGATGTTCACAACATGAGGAAGTTGAGGTTGTATTGATCTAGTTGTATTTTTTTAAGCCGAGTTTGAAAGCCAACATGTGCAGTAATAGTCCAAAGTAGTTGAGCCTGTATGCGAGTTTCAGAAACTCTAGCTTGAACCGACTCCAAGGAGGGTACCTTGGTTCAATTTCAAGGAACAGCTTTCTGTGCATCACTGCTTTTTCATGGCTGAAAGTGTCAAAAGAGTACTTCCCATGGTACCTTCCAAAACCACTCTGCCCAACACCTCCAAATGGTAATGTATCACATAAAAACTGCACACACAGAGAAAGTATTAATTACCAGATTCCTTTGCATTATGATTTTCTTGATAAAAAGGAAAATTAAGTTAGATGAAAGCAGTACTTGAACCAAGGTGTCATTAAATATGACACTTCCTGAGGATGTTTCTGATACAATTTTTCTCTTGAAAGTTTCATCTTTGGTGAAGGCATAAATGGCAAGAGGTTTCGGTTTTGCATTGATAAATTCAATGCTTTCTTGAATTTTATTCAGCTGCACAGATGCCAAGTGCAAGAGTTGAATGAGGCAACGAGAAAATATAACTGAAAACATGAAATTATGGGATTGCCATGCTCACTGTGATTATAGGAAGCAGTGGACCAAATATTTCTTCTGTCATTATCTGAGAATCTAGTGGAGGATCTAGCAAGATTGTAGGCTCGATGAACCTAAAAAAGGTTGAAAGAAACTGCTCAATTGAAAGAAAACTAATTAACCACTTCCACTTCTATTTCCCAGCATAACTTACAGGTTTTCTTCATCGATCAAACCACCATGAACGATGGAAGCAGCGACAAGAGGTTCTTTGAGAAGATTGCGTATTCTCTCAAAGTGGTGCTTGTTTACTATTCTGGAAATTACTTTTGACTCCGCCGGGTTTTCACCATAAAATCTTCTGATTATCTTCTTTAATAGCTCTATCTAGAAGAAAACCACCAACTTTCTATTACAAAACAAAAATCAATAAAAAGTAGCAGCTTCTGATTGTGATGAATACCAGAGAATATGATAAGTTCTCCTCAACGAGCAAATAGTCTATTCCTATGCAAGCTTGTCCACTGCAAGGTCCCCACTTTCCTCCTATAATTCTTTTCACTGCCAACTTGATGCCCATAAGTGTGCAGAGCAAAGCAAACCCAATTAGACATTGAAATCGAAGAATTTGGATTCTCTGATATACTTGATATACTGTTTTAAAATACACTAATTCACACATTAATCTTTTAAAATATACTAAAAATTTATAAATTTTTAAATATCAACATCAATATATTATTAATGCTCAGCAGCAAAGAACAGTACTGCACTAAAAAACTCATTGAAAAATTTGAATTTGAAATTGAATGAATGTTGCAAGCATAATAACTCATGTGAACTACCTTAAATTCTGAAGGATTGGGAAGCGAATCAAGTATGGCAGGGCATTTTCCACCCAACTCTAGAGTAACAGGAGTTAAATTCTTTGCAGCAGCAGACATGACCATGCTTCCCACACTTGGACTTCCTGAAAATTTCATACACCAAGAACAAATCAGTTTGTAGCTGTCTTTGTGTTGAAACTTTCACATTAAAATGGGTGCAAACTTTATTAAGTCAGTTTTGTGAGATTAATTAGACTTAAATCTTTTTTCTTAACATGAAATAAAGTCGTGGATTTATTCTAACAAAATTTATTTATTAAGTTTATGGTTCTATCTGTCATCGTATCGTTATTAAATTACTCTCACGTATCAAATATATATACCTGACACAAGTAAATGAAGTAGTCTAAAATTATTTCGGAGAGAAAATTTTCTAAATACAGGGTTGGTATGGAGAAAATACCAGTGAAGAAGATTTTGTCCCATTTTTGCTGCAGTAGTTGTTCACAAACAGTTGATCCACCCTCAATGACCTTGATGGCATTAGAGTCCAAGTACTGAGGAATGGTATTGGCAAGGAACTCAGAGCAAGCTGGAGCTTGCTCTGAAGGTTTTATCACTACAACATTTCCAGCAGATATTGCCCCAATTAATGGATCCAATGACAGCACTGCATAAACATATGTATATATTAACAGTTGTTTCTTAAGTTTGAAATACCGAAGTATAATATGAAGCATTGCTGAACTTCTAGTGTTACACAAAATTCTTAGGAGTTAAAAACTTTCTTAATAGGCAAACCATCTTTTTTAGACCTTGAAAGTTCAAAATACTTGCACATTAGTTATAAAAGTAGAACAGAAAGTGTTTGTTATTATTTTATAATCTTTGAATTTAACTTCTTGTCATCACTTTAATTCTTAAAAAATATTAATATTATCAGTTATATCACACACGAGTTTTTGAATTTAGTACGAAAGTAAGGATCCGGTTACACTATTGTGTGGAGTTTTATTTTTTTTCTAATTTTATTGCTTTCAAATATTAAAGAAACAATGATTCAATCAAAATTTGTTATTTATTCTAGTAAAAATTAAAAGATGTATAGTTGAAAAGTTCTCTAGCAAAAAAAATATATGTTTTAGATATGAATAACACTATTTGTTTTCTAGATGTGTAATTTCGACCGGAATTTAGTTTCACTAAGAAAAAAGTAAAATTTAATATATAAATATAAAATGTGGAAGAATTGAGTCCATCTAGACCATTTGATAGAAAATTGGTTTATGAAACTTTTTAATTTAATGAAAAATTAATCGTAAAAAATACAATTTATTATCAAATGTGTTAACATTACTACTTTAAGAATAAGATGATTTCATAAAACTCAGAAACAGTTGTCTCACTCTTTACACTTTTCAAAAGCTAAAAGTAATTTTCATTTTCTTCAGAAACTTAGTTATCCCCTGCTAAAATATACAAGGACAAAATTGTTGATTTAGCATGGCTGACACATAGTGTATGGAAACTGGTTCATGAATAATTCTGAAACTAAAGGTAAGGATTAAAAATATATGTTATATACATACTAGAGAAAGAGAAAACATGGGTTTGTTAGGAATTTTTAAGACTCACTGATTGGGAAGTTCCATGAAGAAAATATGAGAACCACACCCAGGGGTTCTGAGAACACTTCTCCTTTAGCTGGAAAGAAAAGCAAAGGGATATCACTCTGCAACGATGAAAAAAATGTTAATTGCTGACTTACGTCATAACAAGAAAATTGTGGAAGAAAAGCCAGAAAACAGTGAATAGAACCATAACAACGAACAATGAATACATTATCAGAAATACAAAATATGAAGAAAAAAAGAAAACAGGATAATCTACCTTTTTAGGAGCCATCCATTTCTGAACACAGCTCAAAGATTTGTTGGCTGATTTTTCTACCCCTCCAACCTACAGAAAATCAATGAACCAGTGAAAGAAGGACCCAGCAGCACAGTTCAAAGACTAAAATACAAACAAGCTAAATAGATCAACTTTTAACTAAGACTGAGATGATTAAAATAACAGAAAAAAAGTTGAAGTGTTTGATTAAACCTCATCACGGTAAGCCTCAGCAGGGTGCTTTCCAAGATCTAGATGAAGGGCTTTGAATATAGCATCTTCGTTTTCATGAATAAGGTCTAAGATACCTGTGAGCTGGTTTTTCCTCCATGTTACACTTTTGGTTTTTTCAGTCTTGAAGTATTCCCTCAAATCTCTTACTATCTCTTCCATTTCCCTACCCATTTCCATAACAATTCAGTTTTGTTCAAGTATCAATTTATTGCTTTTTTGTTAATTTATTTTTCTCAACGCTATGGACACCATATAGTTGGGTGACTTCATTAAATGCTACTGTATGTTGTTGAGATACCTAACCAAGTTGTTTCTTGTAATAGTGTAGTATTAGTAGTAATAAATCCACTTTCAAACCCACGGTTGATGGACGATAGACAAAAGTTTGGTTTAGGAAAAGATGGATTATTAAGTTCATTTTCAACTTCAAAGTGGATAGATGTTGAAAAAAGTTGAAACAGAGGAATTATTTTTCTATGTATTAGTAGTACAATACATCAAAAACAAGTTGTCCTCACGGAAATCAATATTAAAGTACATTTAATAAAAATATATATATATATATATATATATATATATATATATATATATATTGTAAAATAAATGATCATGTAATAATAATGGATTAATGCTTAATAAATTATATTAATGTATTTACCATCTTTTATATTTATTATATATTAATATAAAAAATAAGATATTAAAAGATTTCTTTTATTATTCATGTTTATGTTTGTTGACAATTATTAAAAAAAATTGATATTTTAGTTTTTTGACATTATTTATATTTTTTTATTTATATTTATTTTATTGTCACATGTACATACAGTTAAATAATATTTAATAAATTATTATTTTAATTCTTAAATACTACTATTTATTTCTCAAATTTAAAATATTCATATCAATCTTCAAAACAACACATTTTAACATCATTCAAAGTTTTTTTTAATGTATTTTTAACATATTCATATAAAGAATAATTTATATTTAAAATATTAATTTTTTTTCTATAGTATTTTTTTTCATTTTTCATTTAATTATTTTATAATTTGTAATTACTTTTTTATTTAATAAATTATTAAAAAATAACTCATATTTAAAGTATTAATTATTTTCTCTATACTATTTTTTTCATTTTTAATTTTTTTTTTTGTGATTTCTAATCACCTGATCATTGAATAAAATAAATTTAAAAAAATATATTTTTCTCTCATTTCTTAAAATAATATTATTTTAAAAAAAAATACTATATATTTTATCCATTTGTTTCTAAACCAATCGATCGTAAAAATATAAATATATTTCAATTCTATTATATAATATCTAATAAATTATTATTTTACTTCTTAAATGACACTGTTAGTTTCTCACATTTAAAATCTTGATATCAATTTCTAAAACTTCATTTATGTTTAAAGTTAAAATTATTTTGTTAATCAATTTAATATATGGCGATCCCTATAAATTATTTTAAAAATTTGTTGATTCTTAAAATAAATAAATAATTATTTATTTTAATGTGTGTCTTTAGATACATTTTAATCATTATTAATTTTTTTTCTAATATATTTTTAATATATTTATTATTAAAGAATAATTTATATTTAAATCATTAATTTTTTTACTATGCTATTTTTTCATTCTTAATTTTATTCTTTCATAATTTCTATTTACTTGGTCGTTTAATAAATTATTAAAGAATAACTTAAGAGTATTAATTCTTTTTTTATACTATTTTTTTTTCATTTTTAATTTTATCGCTTTATGATTTCTAATCACTTAGTCATTTGATAAAATTAAAATTTAAAAAATATATTTCACTTTTATGTCTTAAAATTATATTATTTAAATAGATAAAAATTAGTATCAGTAAAAAAAAGTCAAAAGCAGTTAAATTCAATTTCAACACAAGAGAATTCAATTGCTCAGGAACCTAAGAACAAGAAAGAGTCGTTGTTCCTATCTGTATCTCTTACAAAAGTGTTTTAAAATTATAAGAGAAGTGTTCTAAGTAAGTCCTAGAAAGAAAGTAAAATCTGGATGCAAATACAAAGAGCATGACTCTATTTTAATATTCCACAAGAATTGACTTTAGCTCCAATCATAATGATCAACAGTTGGGGTTCATAGTGGATTTACTTTTAGCTCAGATCCCTTCTATGATGGTTAGTTATGAAGATTTCCTCCATAGTTCAACTCCCAAATGTGGTGCTCAAGATTTATTTGCTATGTAAAGTCTACTTTACATATTTATGTATATCCTTTATATTTTTAAAGATTATATTATATTTTTACACATATTTCATCCTTTATGTAAGACCCATTTATTTTCTGCCTTTTTATTTTAAGGACTGCCCCAACCAATCGATTGGACCTAAGGGCTGACCCAAAAAGAGGATTCAGACCTAATTTGTCCTAGTCTCACCCTTTCCCTTCACTCTACAGAAAACGCAACCGTCACGCTCCCCTTTCTTCTCTAGAGCTCTGCTAGGGTTTAACCTCAATCTCGATCCAGTGAGTCCAGCTTCGTCTTCTTGATTCGTGTAAGTATCCTACGACTCCTACATCCCTTTTTCCGTTCATATGATCTTGTTTAGCTAGGGTTTCGTGGTGAACCATTTTAAAACTTGCCCTATTTTTCTGTTCCAGCTTGTTCATCTATTCCTGGAACTGTTGCGTCCCCGCTGTTGGAGTCAAACCCTTTCTCTAGCTATTTTCAGGTAAGGGAAGCTAGGGTCCGTGTGTCTAGTCATTTTTAGCTTGCTACAATATTATTGTATGATTATGTGGACTGCATGCTACTGTGAGTTAATGAAAATGTCGTTGTAGCTTTTGGGTTTCGTGTTTGCGTGACTGTTGTATGAATGAACAGTGGCGGGTACTGGTTTTCTCGCCCAAGCGAGCATGCCTCGCCTAGGCGAGACTAACAGAGGCTCACCCAAGCTTTTATGCGCGAACGGTCGCTCAGGCGACTTGGTTTCATTTTTGAGCGAGGTGCAATCTCGCTTAGGCGAGAAGGGGCTCGCTTGAGCGAGACATCGCAGAATCCACTATTTCCCTATTCTCGCCTGAGCGAGACCTGTTAGCTTGAGCGAGACTGGGGGCAGGTTTTGGTGTTATTGTTGAATGGTTCATTGATGTGTGGCTTGCTTGTCTGATCTAAATGTTTTACTAGAAGGGTTTGCGGGATGATGCGATGATTAATATATGAGGTTGAGATGGAAATGGTATGTTACTTTATTGTGTATGAATGGGAAAGCATGAGTTGTATGATTGGTTGGTTATACATGACATTAGTATTATGGGAACTTCCTGATTGGTTGGTGAAACATGTACAAAGTGTGAGTAGGACGTAATTCCATGACTCTTGTAGTGAGAGCTCTTGGTGGCGCCTCATCTGTTGGACGTAATCCCATGGACCTTCCTAATGGGAGTCACTGGTGGTGCCTCACCTATTGGACTTAATTCCATGAACCTCGTGGTGAGAGTTCATGGTGGTGCCTCAACATAAGGACGTAATTCCACGCAAGTATCGTGGTGGTTCCTCTTGTAAGGGTGTAATTTCGCGAAGGCCTCGTGGTGATGCCTCATTGCTAGGACGTAATTCCACTACTTGGTGGTGGTGCGTCATTTTACGTATCCAGATAGTCAAGTCTTGGAGTCTCAAATGGTTTGGAAATCTATGGGTGAATGTCTGTTATTTGTGTCCAACTGTGAAACTGCATGTTGACTGTTATGATGTAAGATTTCTTTACACTAGCTTACCCTTTCGCTTGCTTGTATGTTGTGTGTGGTTTTCTCTATTGCGATGATCATCAATTTCATTGATGTGAGCAGATGTGAGAATCTCTAGCAGTGGTAATGAGGGCAGAGACACTGCAGCTTGATGAATCTTAGATGGGAATCGGGCTCACTTTGGGGCCCACAGCTTTTGGAGTTTTAGTAGTTTAAGTTTCTCCTTGATGAGACTCTATATCTTGCTTTAGGCCACATGTAACCTCTTTCTTTTGCTATGAATATGTTTAGAGGAACTGTGTACTTCAAATCCCAAATTTTCGTACTTTCTGGATATTTATGTATGTGGCGTTTTATTAAATTGGATTTATCTATTTAATTGTGACGTTACACTTTATATTACAAAGTCTACTATTTATATTTCTATATTTATATTTCTATAGATATGTTAACTTTCTAAACATATAAATAATTTTCCATGTTAATTATATTTAAAATTTAGTTACAAACTTAAAAATATTTATTATTTATTTCCTCAATCTCTAAATCTCTTTTAATAAACACACAAATAAATATTAACTCGTGATAGTTTTAAAATTAGTTTCTATTAATACAATCTACATGTACTTATTATTATTTTTATTTCTCTTATCCACTTTGTTTTTATTTTCCTTGTGACAGATTATAGGAAGATAATCGAATATAATAAGAAGAACATTGATTTTAATTTTAATGAAACAACAAATAGTTAGTTAAAGATTGTTAGGAAAGTAATTACACATTATATAAGAAGAATTTTAAATAATTTATATTTTCATTAATTTTAAATTAATCCATACTTAATCACTAATTATCCTATCCACTCATCTTGTCTCCGAAAATATCTTCAACAGCTAAATTAAGACGTGACCACTAGAATGTACTAAGTACAACAATAAGAATGGTTTAACACTGAAACCATAAACATTTGTAAAAATAATGATTGGGATTTTTCATTGATTTCATGTCCATTAAATCAAGTGAAAACACTTGTATTAAATGTAACATGTTGCCTAAAAGAGCTATAAACTAATAAACATATCACATGTGGTTCTTATAAACATGTATTTATTGTGATAATAATGTTTATTTTATAGTAAAAAAATGTTGATTACGTAATGATCAACATTCTGTCATCTATTAACTATAATTAGGCAATGTTAGAATTGATAGGATATGAAAGTCATATATATATATATATATATATATATATATATATATATATATATATATATATATATATATATATATATAAGTGTGCATTAAAATAAAATAAATAAGTTATGATATTAAAGTATACCTTATTTAGTTATTGCATATTTAATATCTTTTTTTATGTGATTTAAGTATTAGAGTGGTTTTGAGGTGTATTATTTCATATGTTGATAGAATGATACATAATACATTTGAGTTAAAAGTTCAATACAAAACCTGAGGAAAAGTTAGAACATTTTATCAATCAGATTTCAAACATAGCAAAAATAAAAAGAAACATCATCTCTTTCCCTTTAGAACAAGTTCTGCTTTAACGTGTTTTGAATTAAAACTGTGTCATGAATTCACTTTCTAATATTGTAGGATTTGATAATTTTTTTTCTTTTTTTACAACATCATATTTTTAACTTATACAAAGGAAAGTTTCCTCTTTTACAAACTAAGGATTAGCCGGCAAAATTATCTTTTATATCAAACTATAAATGGGATTATGTATTAAACAATATTGAATTCATCTGCAGGTTCAATTCCATAGAATGTGTTTAAAATAAAAAATAACCAAATTCTGTGCTAACCTTTACGTTGTCTTGAATAAAAGGAAGGGATTAAGTCACAAGAAGAAGAAAAAAAAATGCAATTTGTGAATAATTAAAGAAAGGTTAAAATACTCCTTTGATCATCTTTTTTACCAAGATTTGAGTTTGACCTTCATATTTTTATCAGTTTCAATTACGTCCACACTTTTGTAACTGAGTAATAAGTATGTCCTTTCCGTTACTATGAAACTAACACTGTTAAGTATATGTGTCACGTGTCATTTCTTCCTTTTTTTTATTTTTTTAAATATTTTTTATTTTTTTAAAATATTTATGTCAGTGTCATGTTTGTAATATGTCACCTGTCAATCTAGTATGGTGACACGAATCAAGTTATTGTATGAATCTTATTTTGATCTTGATATTTGTTAATTTGATTTGATTTCAGTCCCAATTTTTTTTTAAAAAAATTCAATTTAATGCTCTCAAAATTTAGACCAAATTTAACTTTTATATAGATGTTATGATTATTTTTATTAAAAGTGATATTTTTATTAAATATTTTGATAATATTAAACTTTTAAATACATATTTTTTTAACTTGTTATAAAATTGGTTTAAATTTTACATTTGAATTTATAAAATTGTTATTTTTAAGCCAACTTTAACATTTGTACAGATATTGTTGATATATAATGTTATAAAAATATTTCGAATATAAATTTATCTATACATTTATAATTTTAAAATAAAATTTAAATAGAGTTTAATGTAAAATATAAATTTAAATAAACTAAATATTGTTAAAAATATGTAATAGAAATATCACTTTTAATAAAAATATCATCATAACATCTATATAAAAGTTAAATTTGGTCTAAATTTGGGGTGCATGAAATTTAAAATTTTTAAAAAATTTTGAGACTGAAATCAAATCAAATTAACAAATAGGCGACCAAATTGAGATTCATATAATAACTTTGACATATGTCACCATACTAGATTGACACATGACACGGTACAGACGTGACACGTGACATAAATACTTTTTTAAAAAAATTTAAAAAATTTAAAAAAGAAAATGAGGAGCTGACACGTGCAACATATTTAACGGTGTTAGTTCCACGTACTAACGGAAATAACCTAATTGTTATTCATTTACAAAAATATAGATCTAATTGAGACTGATAAAAATATGATGACCAAATTGAAATTTTGATAAAAAACAAAAATTAATGGAGTATTTTAACCTTAAAAAAAAGACATCAAAAGTCCTCAAAACAATTCCAAGTCACGTATACTAGAATACACAAAAAGTATTATGGACTTTTAAGTCCATAAACTTTAGAATTATACGACATCCACATTTTACTGGACCAAGACCAAAAAAACAAAGCCCAGGACGTAATTTCCTTTTGTAATCACAATTTTCTTTTTGTAAGGCACTCAAGGTACACTAAAACTTGTTCGTAGTTATGGCTTTATATTTATTGCAGAGGGCGATAGAAGAGATAACTCCGAAGACGGAGCTTGAGAAAACATAAGGAAAAGGAAACCGAAACGGAGATATAAAAAAAAATATTTTTTATTATTAAATTTTGACAAATTTTTTTTATAATTTTAATTATTATTTTTTTAAATTTCTTTTTAATTTTTTCATTTTTAATATTCTAAAATTATTTAAAAGATTCTCATTATTCTAAAATCATTTAAAAGATGTTATTTTATCTTATAAAAAAATGTTAAAATTTAATAATTAAAAAATGTTAAAATTTAATAATTAAAATGGTACATACAAAAATAATGAACCCTTATCAACTTTCGATTGTGAGCAAAACAATGCAGACAACGGTACAAGCATAGGATCAAAGACAATAACTATGTGATATAAAGGTGATGCGAAGATTGTGGACTCATTTGTTTTCTTTAGTCAGAAAACTTTCTCAAATCAAGAAATATGCATCAAATGTATTATAAGTTTGTGAGATATTAAAAACCAATAAGGGTGGGTAAAAATCATATTGAATCTATTTAAATATATTTCTAAATCCAATCCATAATTAACATTATGCTAATTTTTAATCGGTATTAACATTGATTTAACAAAAAAAAATCATATTGAATCTATTTAAATAATATAAAAACAGATTGAAAATAATAAATAAATAAATAAATAAAATCACATTAAATAAATTGCATAAATATTAGAATAAAAAAGCTATTAAATCTTTAATATACAAGTGTTAACTAATTAAATGAATGGAGATTCTTTATTATCTTGTCAGTTATACGCGTTATACGGAGAGTCCAAACATTTAGAATGTCACTGATAATTTTATTTGTAGTTTTTTTTTCCTATCTAATAGGTACAAGTAACACAGTTATGTTCGATAATTTTTTTATCTAGAGATAATTAGAGGAATATTTACCCCTTATATTTAGATATTGAAAATTAATTTTGGAGGTTAACCATAATTCTTTCATAAATTTTTATTTAGCTATCTAAAAAATGTTATTAAAAGTGATTATCATCATTACATTACATGTATAATAATACATTGGAACAATAATGTTAATAGTTACATTTTCATTCACAAATTTTTATTTACAGTCGTTTCATTTTAAGTGATATTAACAAATACAATAAAGTTATTCTTCTTGTTAAGCAGTAAGAATTCTAATTAAATAGAACGAATAGTGGCGATTCCATTACAGGAGAAAATTCTAAGAATCCCATGAAGGAAAGAAATTGATGCAATCTGTGTTATGAATTAAATTACAAAAAGATTAAAATAATATTTGTGACTACCATAAATATAGATAATTTGGATAGAATTAAATTTTCAATTGATTAAAATATACAGTTTTTTTCTGGATGCTATTAAATTTCATTAAGAAAAACTTTATAAAAATTATTTTGATTCTTACCAATAAAAATATGATTACCTAAGATTGCAAAAACCAGGACAGATGAAGTAAATGATATTCTTGCAGCATAGTGTTCCAGTATTCTTAATGGCTTTTAAAGAATATTTGTACATCTCATGTTTTATATTTTATAGGTAAATTATGATTGTAAGAAATTTGTTAAAATAGTGAAATACTTTTAGGTAATTAAAATATTTGTACTTTCTCTTTTTTGAATTTTTATATTTTTTCTTAGTTATTTTTAATATTATAAACTATTTAACAGTGAGAGTTTTCTAAACTATACCCCTCTAGATAGAGTATAACCCATTTTTCATTACAAATGTAAATTGAATTTAGTATTAAAAATGAAATTATTACTTAACAAAACTAAATTATAAATATCGACAAGAAAAAAGTTACCCAATTAACAATAATTCATATTTTTTTTAATCAAATTCAATTCGCGGAAGGGAAAATAATTTATGATAATTTAAATTAATTTTTAAAAGGGAAAATAAGATCTTATAGTATCTTTTAAATATAGAAATAAATTAGGCATAAACCCAATAAAATCTTTTAGAAAACCTCCTCTCAGAAAATCCTTTCTTTTATGTAAATTGTAACTCTTAATAACATTCTTTCCGTCTTCAAATTTTTAATTTAACTTTCATCTTTTTGAAGATCGGAAACCGTAGAAATGTTTTTCTTGATGAGTATTATGAAAGTCTCCGATCAATTTTTTTATTTGGGTGTCGATTTTTTCCTTCCTTTGAACTTCAATCTAATTCGTGTGCATGCAACTTTTCTTGGTTGCATGTAGCGTTTTATGTCCAAACTGAGTATATATCATCTTATACGTTGAATGGTGTGATCCAATCGTCAAATTAATGATTAATGTTTCTTGGTGTAGATAAAGATCCTTTGAGTTGTGAACTATGTGTGACGTACTAAAGCCAGGTGGGTAAGGAAAGTTAATCATTTTATCTATGTGTGATTTGTGTTTATAATTATATGAATAAAAATCTGGGATACATGTATTCTAATTGTGAAAATATTAGTGTGGAATATTAAACTTAATTGTGTTTGTGATCTACTGAGTGGAGATATGTAGAATTGTTTGGAGGATAATTTGCTCAAGAAAAGTCTAAATGCTAGACTTGTTAAACTGTGAAAGAGGAAAGAAAATATGCTTCAGATTGTTGAGTCATGTATCAATGTACAGTAATGGTATTGAGAGAGGGTGGGTTATGGCTGCACTTTTGCCTTTAAATAGATTATAATTGAATATATATGATGAAATGGAATCTCTATGTTAGACTTGCAATAGAACAAGAATCATTTAATGTGTTTTGATCTTTTGAGTAGTTTGAGAATGAATTTTATGCCACTAATGATATATATGTAATTGGTATACAATATTTTTAGTGTGAATTTTGTTTGATTTCGGTCCACATAGAAAATATAGGATTTTGTGAACTTTGTGTGGATTAATATTGTGAGATTTGAGTCCATGTAGTATTTTCAAGGGAAAATTACTACTATTGTATGTATGTCAAAGTGTATTGAAAGGTGATTCTGTGAATGAGACTATCATGATTCTACTAGTATCTGAATGATATTTAGGTGGTGAGAGTCGAAGGATGACTTACATAAAGAAGGACCTAGGTGGTAAGAGTCAAAGGAGGCTTCACAAAGTAGACAATAAGATATGAAAAATGAAAAATGATCATGCAGCCAGTGAAGTTAACTTGTCATGACTTGGTGAAAAAGTTGAGATTTTGGATGTGATTATAATATTGGTAATTTGGAAGTAAGAGTGACAGGTGCATAATCTCATGAGTCTATTCAATACACTAGTCTTTCAGAAATAAAGTCTCGAGTTATGTGTTGTTAGTGTTATTAGATGATATGGTGATGAATTAGATAGAGCCATAATGTGGGTTGAATTGGATTGTTTGAGTTTTTTGTGATCTAGCACTAAGATGAAGCATTTGATGAAATATTTGTTTAAGCCATGCAAGTTGATTTGAGTTTGAGATACTAAATTTGAATTATTTTAGCTATGTTTAGAATTTGAATTTTTTTTCTTACACCTTTTATAAATACATTAGCTTACCCTTTCTTATTTTTTGTTTGTTTGATTTTATATTTTTTTCGATGAGAGCAAATGAAAGCACATGTAACTGTAATAGAACAAGAGCTGGGGGGAAGGTCCAATGAAAATTTAGAGGAGTCTTAAACTAAGAGACGATGTGTAATTAATTTTAGAAAATCGTAATCGAATTATATAAAAAATAATTGTAAAATTTATTGGATGTTAAAAAACAATCCAATTTGAATTTATTCTATTATTATATAATATTTAATAACTTTTTTTACACGCTAGTAATTAATATACTTGAAAGTATGAATATAACTAAGAATAAATTTATTCCTTTTGAATAGAAATGAAATAATGATTTAACAGAATTAGTTCAATGAATATTTATCATAATAACTTTAATACATGCACACAAGTATACAAACTTACATGGAACTTTAATTGGAAAACATAAAAGTTATATGAAAGCAATTAAATAAAGTATTAATACATTTAAATTTTGTCTTATTGTTTTATAGCAAATAGTTACATTTTAATGACACTTAATAAATCTGTTCTGACTTTATAAATATTGATAACTGTAATATTAATAATAATACCTTTGGTAGATTCTTAAACGTACAAAGCTATTAGTTATGTCAATAAATTTATATGAATTTCGAAATGGAAAATAGAACAGTTGTCTGAAAGCAATTAAATAAAGAATTCATACATTTAAATTTTGTCTTATTATTTTATAGCAAATAATGTATATTATAATAACATCATTAAACATGTTATGGCTTTATAAACACTGATATAAATAAATTGAATACACGCACACAAGCATACAAAACTAATCAGTTATGCAAATAAATTTACACAAAATTTGAAATGGGAAATAAACCAGTTGTCTGAAAGCAATTAAACAAAGTATTAATACATTCAAATTTTGTCCTCCTATTTTATAGCAATCAATGTGTATTTTAATAACACTAATTAAATATGCTCCAGCTTATTCTAACAACATTCTTGAAATTTAAGATTAAATCTTACAGAGACTACTTTGATATTTAATAATAATAGTAATAATAATATTATGATAGGAGATAGAAAAAGTAATATAAATTTGATTTTCAGAAGAATCATTTATAAATCTAAAATTATTGTAATAAATTATTTAATTTATTAAATTTAAAAGGGATTAAATATATATTTTTTTCTTTTAATTTATATGTTAAATTAAAATTTGTGTTTTTTAATATATTTTACTCTTAAATTTTAAAAATAAATGTATATAATTTTTTTTACATAAGATTTGTTAAATAGTATTTTAAAGTGATATTTAAATTGAAATATATCAAAACAATATAAATACTTCAAACTTCATTCTAAGTTAAAATGATTATATTTATTATTTTTAATATTTGAAAACTGATTTTATTTTAATATTTAAATTTAAGATTAAAAACATATTTTATTTATTAAAAAAATAAATACACAATGCAGCTACCTATAATTTAACTTTTAGTCATTTAAGAATAGAGGTGGATATGTTAAATATTTGTAAAAAGTGAAAATGTTGAAAGATGTGGAGAGAGAAATTAAAAAAAAAAAGTAATTAATGAACATAAGAAAAGCTTAATTAATACGTAAGTATCCGTTCAACAGAGCATTGTGGTGAAAGTGGTGCAGAGAGGAGAAGGAGGGAATCATTTGTTTCATTTGTGCGAATATGTGGCAAGAAAAGGGAACGATGATGGTCACGAGGTTGTGTGATTTGTGAATGAAACTCCCCACACGTTACCCGCGCTCATTCCCAACTCTAACAATCTCATACTTTAACTCTCACACTCTCTCACCACTTTAATTCTTCACTTTCTAAATATCCATCTATTATCTATCTTTTACAATTCAAAACTCCCTTCACCCCATGGACCCCGTGGAGGTTCACCCTCCTTGGGTTCCCGAGGATGACCTTCTCCTCAAGAACGCCGTTGAGGTACTCAATTCTCCCAAACCCAAACCCTACTCACTCTTCCTCTCTTCAATTTCTACTCAATTGTGATCTTCTTTTTTTTCATCTCTTTTTTCGCAGAGTTAGTAAATTGAATTACAAGTTGACATAGAATTAAGTGATTGCTGTTTGTTTGTTGCTTGCAATGTTCTGGTTGGTTTGATTGTGTTTAATTTTATTAGGCTGGTGCTTCGCTGGAATCGCTGGCAAGAGGAGCTGTTCGGTTCTCGCGGCGGTATTCCTTTAGGGAATTGCAAGATCGGTGGCTGTCTCTGCTCTATGACGGGGATGTTTCCACCAAGGCGGCCCTTGCCATGAGGAATTTGGAGCTGGCCAAGTCAGCTGCTGCCGGTGGTGAAGGAAGTGGTGATGGTGGTGGTGGGGAGAAGAGGAAATTTCAAAGCAGTGCTGGTGTTGGGAAAAAGATGAAATTTCAAAGCGTTCGCAAGCAGTACTGCAGCATGCAGAAAAAACTTCGCCGGCACCGCAGTGGCGTCATGTCTTCCGAGGTAAAGAACGGGGTGGGGTGTGAGGGTAAAGAGAATGTGGTGGTTGACGGTAATTTAAATAGTGATGTTGTGAATAGTAGTGTAGTTGGTTATGGGAATTGCTTGGGGTCAGAAGGGGTAGAGGTGGGGCAATTGGGTGATTTGGTGAGTGATGTACCTCTGTGGAAAACGATTGAGGATGTTTCTTTGCCTGATTTGCCTGTTCATGTTAGTGTTGAGGGTAAAAGTTGTGTTTCTGAAGGGGGAGTGGATTTGAAAGATGAGTGCGGGAATGGTGGGTTGAAATTGAATGCTCCTGATGCCAAAAGTCTCTCGAACTTGGCAAATGAGGATGAACTTCTCTTTATGAATGTAGAGGGGAAGGAGGTAATGGCTATGGATAAGAATAAGGATAAGCCACGTTATGATAATGTTGATTCACTTCTGTTGAGTTCTTCCGCTGATGTTCCTGTATTGCAGAAGTTGGATGTGGAAGCAAAACTTTCTGTGCCTGGTGGGTGTGTTTCTGATGGGCAGGGAATTGCAGCTAATCCATTAGGTGCCAGTTGTGGTGATCAGCATTTCGTTTCTGATCCAAGAAACAATGCTGCGTTGTCAGCTGTAGCACAAAGTCCTCACTCTGAACACAGCGAGGGATTTATGATCTGTGTGTTGAATACTGAGCACCCTGATATCCCATGCAATGTTAATTTGGATGTGTCCGTCGTAATTCCTGAATTAGCACCTCTAAAATCCCAACCAGTTGTTAAAGAGGCGGGTTTTTCAGAATCTGCTATTAGTAATCAAAGAAGAAATGGACCAGATGGAAGCCTGAAGAAAGAAGCCGTTCTTTCTCAGTCTTTTGCTTCAAAAAATTCAAGCTACAAACCTGTTGTTTTTGGACTGAAAAGTGAAAATCCCGGAAGAAACGCTATAACTGCAGTTTCTAGACAGAGTAACAATGTTGATGTCAACTCAAGTCATGGCAGATCAGTTCGTGCAACTGTGATGCCTGCCTTAGAGGGACATCTGAAACAAGAGGTAAAATGTATTGATCCAAGGGTGTCTTATGATTGAAAAAGTCATCAGGGAACTAATTTATGATTTTACTTAGGAAAATTTCACTGAAGGTGTATCACATAAACAGGACATTGACGCTCCAGCTGCTGCACATGTTAAGGCTGAGGAACATAAAGCTTTATCAAAATCAGAAGCAAAATCATTATCTCTAGATCAGGAAGGAGGTGATATTGAAGATGATGGAGAAGACGATTATGATGATTATTATGGTGATGAACTTCCTTACTTTTCTGATGTTGAGACAATGGTATGTAGAATATGTTGCATTGAATGGTAATTTTTCCCTGTATTTAGTTGTGTTAAGTTATATCTCATATTCTTGATCTTGTCTTCTCAGATTCTTGAAATGGATTTATCTCCAATGGATGAAGATCCAAACGCAAGGAGAGAAGGTAAATCATCTAACTCAAGACAAAACAAAAGTATGACACTTCTCTCTAATGCTTTTAATTTGAAAAGAGAAACTAGTTGCAAAAGGATCCCTACCCCCATGTGAGATCTAGGGAGGCTAATTCTACAAAACATTACCACTGTAAGTGGATGGGTTGTTTCCGTAACTGGAAGTCTAGAGTATATGGCTAACCTGGTCCTAAGGCAGCAAGTCTTACTGTTGTGGTCTAGTTCACCCTCTGCTTAAGGCATTATATTTTTGCTCAAAATTTGTTAAAAGTTGAAGTTAAATGGTTGAATTTTTAAACGAAAATGTAAATTGATAGTTTGGTTTTTTATTTTTTTACCCATGATTTTTGTTTATAATCAAATAAGCTTTCTGTGTTTTAATAATGTTCCAGTTGGTCTCCGCTAAAGTTTCAAACCAAATACCAGCAGTGGCGTTTAAAATGTAGATTCAAATATTGCGCTCTGGTGTTTTAAACAATTTTCCGTATTGGATTAATCGATGTCTTGGCATTTTAATGATGGTTGTCTTCTAATATTGTAATCTTTTGTTACAGTATTGAGATATCAACATGAAGATAGTAGGAAGACCATCATGAGATTGGAGCAAGGTGCTCAGTCCTCCATGGGAAGAGCCATTAGATCTCATGGTGCACTTGCAGTAGTGTATGGGCGCATTCTGAAGGAATATATTAGAAAAAGCAAGGTGCAATTTTGAATTTGCATCTGTTGTTTTCCTTTAAAATGTGGAATGGTAAATTTTTCCCTATAGTTTCTTCCTCACAAGTCACCGTGATGAATTTTGTGAATTTCCCTTTTGAATATGTTTGATACCGTTTTAAGGAGTGTGTGCATGCTATTGTTATTTCCGCACTATGATTTTTCTGTCATGCATAGTTATGGTCTAGTTATCATTGCATAGCCATTAATGCTTGAGCTCTGGTAATATGGGAAATAAAAATGGTTGTGATTAGTAGATGTTTCATATTTGTTCTAGCTGTTCGATGGTCGTTGAATATTTTATTTCTATTTGTTGAGCCTTTTTGTGGCTTCCAGTGTTTTAATTTAATTTTGTGCAAATCATTGGATTCTGCAGTGACATCGTCTCTGAAAATTTTTTGACCCTTAGTAGAGTGAACTGTAATACATTGAATTTCCACGTCCACAGTATGCCTTAACAGTGAATGTAAATTGTGATTTTTGTGTTTGCCTAATTTGGTACTGCTAATTTCCGGTAGTTTGCGATGCTTATTCCCAATATAAAATATAATTATTTTTCTCAGTCTGTACAATCTGTTTTTGTTCAACAGGTTGTACTTGGCAGAGCAACAAATGATGTACATGTTGATATTGACTTGGGAAAAGAAGGGGAGGAGGTGGCTACAAAAATATCTAGAAGACAGGTAAGTTTTTGGTGCAAAATTTCTTTGCATGCTTGATTTTGCTGATGAAGTTGTTGTTAATCTATTGAGAATGCGATGTTGTTCTTATGGTCTTTTGGTGATTGAATTAAATGCGTTATGATGAAGTCTAGATCCGTATTATTTTCGTTAGACATGTGCCCCATACAGAGCAAGGACTAGAATAATATTATTTTCTCATGGAGTAAATCCAGATATTTTTAAGATCTTCTAAATTTTAAATTTCTTCCACTGAATTTACAGTAGTATGAATAATAAATTATTTTTTATCTTAGGCTTTAATAAAGCTCGACGCAGATGGTTCTTTCATAATTAAAAATCTTGGTAAGAGATCTATCTTCTTGAATGGCAAAGAAATTGCTACAGGACAAGCGCGGGGTCTTGGTGCTAGTAGTGTGATCGAGGTTATTGTTTTTCTTTCTATTTCAAACAACTTTTACATTAAAATGCTGCAGTTTTGTTCTTTACTTTTGGAATATAATAATAATCTGTGGTAAATGAATTCCATGCAGATTAGAGGCATTTCACTCATCTTTGAGACCAATAATAGATGCGTGAAGAGGTTTTTAGAAAATGTGAATGGGAAGATATGAAGATAAAAGGAAGAGGGGAAGGGGTTTGTTTGTAAGAACAGAAACGGCGTCGAATGTTAAGGATTTTAGGGTAGCATTCGTATGCCAGCCAAAAATATAAGTTATACCAGCTAATATTTTATGTTTATGTGTTGTAGATCGAAAGTCAGAAAGTGTACATATAGATAGAAGATGCAAAAGGCCTCAGAGTAGATATATAGTTAATTTGGCAGCTATGCAATGGGAACTTTGTTATTTTGTATGTTTTTTTTTTCCCATTTTGATGTAATAGGTCTTTTTTAATGAAACAGACGTCCCAGCCCCCAAGTAGGAATAATCATCAATAAATAATTATTAAACAATGGTATGGTTTCCCACATTTCTGAAGCTCTCTCTATTTAATATAAGGGTTTTCGATGCTACCTTGTGTCAGTTTTCCATGAGCAATTCTGGATTATGTCTTTTATTATTTTATAAACTTTTCTGTTGAACTTGGAGGACTGAACCTCCCATTTTATTAATTATTGATTTATGGCATTCTCACCTTTCACTGCTTAAAAAATACCCCGGTTGATTTGTCGGAATATCACGTCTTTCAAGATAGGAGAAAAGGTTAAAGAACAGCTTTTGGGCAATAACTTCATCAAAAACCATATGGTGGCACCATGAAGGCTAGCCCTTGTTTTAAACATTCCACCAGCAAGAACTTCAGTAAGTCTGCAGCTCAAGCATATCAATTTATTTTTAAGAGCCAAAAACCACATGGTTTGTATTATTGATCAACTACATGCCTTGCCCCAGTGAGCAACAAAAGAATCAAGTACAAACTCCTTTCCTCGGATTTCTCTATTTCAGTCCTCTTAGCCATATTGGTAGGGGGATCCTATGGTAGGTGAAAATGACCTCAGAAATATTGAGGGGAAGAAGTTACAGAAGATCACTTTTCTTAAGCTGGTTTATCGACATTTAATATACAGAAGAGCTAAGATTTGGAGAAATGAATACGAGAATTAAGATAACACAACTCCAAACAAAAAAAAAGGAATTAGGTAAAAAAAATTAAGATGATTTGTAGGTAATTTTCTGTCTGATATACTCAATCTCATATTACTTGAGAGTTAATATAAACATATTTTATAGCTATAATATGTAAACATGGTCAGTTTTTGCGGTTTTAGTGAAGTACTTTTATATGTAAATATGACTTTAATTTTTAATCATAGATGAAATGGTGATGATTGGGACCTTGAAAAGTTGTCTAGTAATACCTTTCTTCCTTGGCTTCTTGAAGAAGAACTGTGTTTCCTTGTCAAAGAAGCCAATATCTTGCCTCTTATTCTCGCTGTTTGCATCTCCCCAGTGGAAACCGAACAAGCCACCTCCATAATGGTGCATATATGGATAACTCCTTTTATTGTCATATACAAGAATAAATTTTGTTTCTAGTTATACAATATACATAAAGTGCAGAGAAGTAACAATCTGATATTAAGTAATTCCATATTTAAAAGCATTCCATGTCACATGTCACTATCTTCATCTCCTCTTACTTGGACAACTTGCTTTATAAATTCCTAAAAATGTTTTGTAACATTGATTCAGAATAGAGGGATGTTAGTCACTACCTTGGAAACTTTATGAACTACATGTTTAATGATACCATTTCCAGTAAAAGCGTCAATTGCTTCCCATAACTATATTAGTTTATACCTTAGTTATTCCATTCCCAATAGTGCTTATTCTCCCAACAAACATCAGTAGATAATTTGAAGAGTTTGTAAATGAAAAAGTTCGTAACAGGGTATTACTTTTCTACTTTTGTCCTTCATCTTATTCTTGGAATCTTGCTTCCTTGCCATTTCTTGAGTATTTTCAGTACTTACAACCGGTGGATGACTAATTCATTCCTGATCCTGTTATCTTAGTTGAAGCGGTGTCTTCATCATCACATAATAAATCAATGTGATGAAACGCAATGCAGTTTCTCTCTCCTCAGTCTTTGATTTGATCCCTTCATTGCCTTTCTGCAGCGATCAGGTTGCTTAATTAACATAATTAATATATCAAGTTTTTTTCAAGGTTTTAGCCTTCTTGTTCCCTTAAATACAGAGGTAGTGTCCTCTCTTTCTTATTACAAGAACTTGTGGGGATTCTGATCAATTCATTTTTCCAACAGAACAAGCTATATCACATCGTATCATATGTTTTTTCTCCTTTTCTTCAATGCTTCTTGTTACTTTCTTTTGTATCTCTCTTTTCATCATGAATTATATTTACCCCTTTTTAGAGAGCACTCTCTTTCTCTTTCTCAAATGAGATCTTAACATGGCCTAAAGGGTTAATCTGCTTCATGATGATACATCACTCTCCTCTGGTGGCAAGCACTAGTGGTTAATAGTGGGGTGGTTCTTCAAGACCTTGATGCTTTTCGCTCCAGTCAAGTCGTTTTCACCCTCTCTTTTTACTCGATGCTATGTGCAACAGTTTCTATCATTTATCATCTTGCCATGACGCGCACTCACAACATGGGACATTGTACTGAGACTACTGAATTTTAAATCACCGCATGTTAGGTTCTAAGCGCTTTTACTATTATATGGATGTATCGAATGTGTCACACCGCACCACACTCTCCCTAGTTGGACATCAGACACACCCCTTACAATATACCTTGAATATTGTTGCATTCACTTTGCTCTCTAGTTTACTTATCATCTTCTTCTCATCTTATATTAAAATTAGGTTAAATTATACTTTTAGTCTCCATTTTCGTAGCAAAATTTGAATTTGATCCCTCAATTAATTTTTATCTCAATCTGGTCCCTATTTTGAGAAATTTGACCCAATCAAGTCCTTTCCGTTAGTGATGGAGTAACGGTGTTAAATGGGGTGCCACGTGTCAGCTTCTAGATTTTTTGAATTTTTTGAACTTTTTTTGAATTTTTTTTGAATTTTTTATTAATTTTTTTAAAATTTTTAAAAAAATTAAAATTTTGCCACGTGTCACTATTTCGGAGTTGTCATTTTCTCATTCTCAATTTGGTCCCTGTATTTTATTTTTTATCTCAATTTATTCCAAACTTTTGTAAAAATTGTGCAATTTTGTCCCTCTCTAAATTGAAACCAAATTTAATTTCTATATAAATAGGCACAAATATTTTTATCAAAATTGATATTTCAAGTAAATATTTTTAACAAGATTAAGTTTATTTTAATTTATATTTTACGTTAAACTTTATTTAAAATTGTTTTAAAGTTGTTAATAGAAAATAATGTTAATAAAAAAAT